>Ga0208648_1000213_pt1 | contig 60854 bp, 44 predicted proteins | sample AntAceMetag02UKL_FD_184772 | JGI IMG/M metagenome (GOLD analysis project Ga0208648, IMG submission 184772) | Saline lake microbial communities from Ace Lake, Antarctica - Antarctic Ace Lake Metagenome 02UKL (SPAdes) (version 2) | ecosystem: Environmental > Aquatic > Non-marine Saline and...
TAATACCCTATGGTTGTTCAAGCTTAACCCCTTCCATTTTCCTTATCAATATCTTAATACTAATTTCATGATGTCAATATACAATGATGTCAATATACAATGGTTGCCCCCAAAATAGTCAAATGTGCAGCGCCAGTGTACCCACAGGTGCGGCGCAGATGACGACCATTATCAGTGTCAATCTGTGTTCTATGTTTTTTACTTCGTAGAAGTTTGCTGTTTGTAGTAAAACCAACCACCTCCCCAATGTTTTCCCTGTAGGGGATATATATCAAAAAATCAATCCCGCAAACCGGTTAAATAACCTTTACGGGGTAAAGAAAGCTTCGGGAGGTATGATATTTCTACAATTATTTAACGCCTACGGCGTAAGAACACAATAAGTGTAATTCTGAAAGTTCCTATAGTTCGTTTTGTTCGTAATTGTTTTGATGAGCTGTAATGCATGAAAGCTATTCGTTGCTTAAATCTTCTTTTCTCTTACATTGCGTTATTTGAGCAAAACAAAATACATAATGAAATTGATCGACAGTGCCGTCATTAGTTTGTCTTTTGGAAAATTTATCAACCATTTCGGAGGTCATTCGACCATCAGCAAGGTTTCGGTGGGTTTTTAATTTGGCATCTCGATCACAAATTCTACTCCCCCCTCACAATTATTCGCATTGATAGTGCCATTATATTTATTCTCTATTATTTGACGGCAAATTTGCAGACCTATTCCAGTTCCCTCTTTCCCTCGCGTTGTATAGTATGGCTCAAATATCTTCTCCAGGTTTTCTGGTTTTATATGATTCCCTTTATTATAAATTGTGATAGAAATCTGCTCTTTATTGCAGTTCATTCTGATCCTGATCTCTGGAGCAATAATTTTATCCCGCAAGATGGCTTCCTGGGCATTATTAATGATATTTATTATTACCTGATTTAATTCATTAGGATTTCCACTCAATCTACAATTGTCATCCAGCTCTTTGATCAGACTAATGCCACTGCTTTTGAGCATATATGCCAATAGCTTCAAAGCTTTTTCTATCGTCTCCGCCACACTGTATTCCTGCACATATTCAGGCTTAAAGAATTTACTGAAATCATTCACTGTATCTGCCATATAATGAACCTGTTCACCTATCTGCTTCACCTGATTATCCATGAATTCTTCATTAAGCTCATCAAAATGCCATGAATCATCAATTGCCTGCACCAATACCCAGATAACATTTAATGGCTGCTTCCACTGATGAGCAATTGCTGATATCATCCCTCCCATCAAAGACATTCTTGATTGAGAGCTTAAAAGATCATCCTGAGCATTAACTCGCTCAACTACTTTTTCAAAGTCCTTCTGAAGCGATAAATAGGTAGTCTGCAAACCTGACAATGACTCATTCAATTCTGTTATCTGATTGCTCATTGCTTTATTACTTTCATCTAATTCAGTGTTTTGTAACTTATATATCTGAGTTTTATATTTTGCTTCCAGTTCGGCAATTTTTCCCTGAGTATTTTCTTTGTTTATTTTATCTTTCAGTGATAACACTTTTTGAAGATAATCATACGCCTGCTGATAATCTCCCCTTTCTTTATAATAAAGGGAATAGGTTTCGTAGCCAAGAGCCATGTCCCATTGCAGATCATACTTTTCTGCCAGTTTCACAGATTCTTCGATATAGGGCAGAGCTTTGTCTAACTCTCCCATTTTTACAAGAGTTGTGGCAACGGCATTGCACCTCTTGCTGAGAAGATATTTTTCGTTCAAATCTTTACTGAGAGCATAAGACTTTTCCAGATAGGTAAGAGAATCTGTTAATTCTTCTAACTGGTAATAACAAAAGCCGATATTATACAGTGCAGTCGCTTCAGAGGTTTTCTGATCATTTTCGCGAAAATATTCCAGAGAAATGAAGTTAGATTCCAAAGCCTCTTTATACTTTTTCTGCTCAGTTTGAATAATTCCAATATTTACTCTGATGGAATGTTTAGCATTACTGCCAATTTTTTCTGCTATCTGCAGAGCCAGTTGATAATAGTGATATGCTTCATCTAACTCTGTTTTCATCAGGTGGATGATTCCAAGTCCATTATAACAGCTTAACAGGTCAAATTGATCATTTGTTTCCAGAAAATATTCCAGTGCCAGCAGCATATTTTGCAGTGATGAAGTGGCGTTGTTTTGGCTTAAGTCAACGCGAGCTTTCAAAGCATAGGCTGTTCCCAAGGCTTTTGGTATTTTATTTTTGGTACCTGTTCTTAGTAAGAAATTTATCCAGTGCTCAGCTTTTGGAAAATCAGAATTACAAATATAGGCATTCGCAATATTGATCATAGCATTTATTTCCAGTTGTATATCGTTTTGTGCACGCGCTATCTCGAGCACAAGTTTCGCTTGTTTAACACTTTCCAGAGGATCAGTCTGCTGTAAATATTGAGAATAATCCATCAACGCTTTCGTCTTTTCCTCGCCTTCACTAGTGGCTATACGGTCTAAGAATTTTTTTCTTTCCATCTATGTTTTCCTCATTTCCGGCTCATATTCAATTTCAGATAATATTTTACCCTTTTATCTTTGTAATTTTGGCATCTCGATCACAAATTCCACTCCATAATCACAATTATTCGCATTGATAGTGCCATTATATTTATTCTCTATTATTTGACGACAGATCTGCAAACCAATTCCAGTTCCTTCTTTCCCCCGGGTAGTAAAGTATGGCTCAAATATCTTCTCCAGGTTTTCGGGTTTTATATGATTCCCTTTATTATAAATTGTGATAGAAATCAGCTCTTTATTGCAGTTCATTCTGATCCTGATCTCTGGAGCAATAATTTTATCCCGCATTATAGCTTCCCGGGCATTATTTATAATATTTATTATTACCTGATTTAATTCATTAGGATTTCCGCTCAATCTACAATTGCCATCCAGCTCTTTGATCAGACTAATGCCAATGCTTTTTAGCATATATGCCAATAGCTTCAGTGCTTTTTCTATTGTTTCAGCCACACTGTATTCCTGCACATAGTCAGGCTTGAAGAATTTACTGAAATCATTCACTGTCTCAGCCATATAATGAACCTGTTCACCTATCTGCTTCACCTGATTATCCATGAATTCTTCATTAAGTTCATCAAAACGCCACGAATCATCAATTGCCTGCACCAGCACCCAGATAACATTTAAAGGCTGCTTCCACTGATGAGCAATTGCTGATATCATTCCTCCCATCATAGACATTCTTGATTGAGAGCTCAAAAGATCATCCTGAGCATTAACTCGTTCAACTACTTTCTCGAAGTCATTCTGAAGCGATAAATAGGTGGTCTGCAAATCTGACAGTGACTCATTCAATTCTACTATCTGATTGCTCATTCCCTTATTTTTCTTATCTAATTCTGCAGTTTTCAGCTTATATATTTCTGTCTTATATTTCGTTTCAAGTTCTGCCAGTTTCTCATGATTACTTTCCTGAGTCAGTTCTTTATTGAGGTTAAATCTTTTACGAAGATATTCATTTGCTGCCTGAAAATCACCCTTAGCCTCATGGTAACTGGAATAGCTGTTATGAACTGCTAATAAACTAAATTTCAGATCATGTGTTTCCCCAAGCTGTTTCGCTTCTTTTAAATATTCTTCAGCTTTAACCCAATCCTGACTATCGATATATAAATTTGCCAAAGAATTGCAGCATCTGCATAATTCATTATACTGCTTTGTCTTATGATAAAATAAATATGCTTCCTTGAAATATTCCAGAGCCTTCTCAGAATCTCCAAGGTTTCTATGACAAAGGGCGATATTATTCAAAGCTGTCGCTTTCATACTGATCCTGTCATTGTCCTGATAGAATTCCAGCGTCTTCATATTTACTGCTAAGGCTTCTTCAAATTTTCTTTGACCATATAATATATTGCTAATATTAAGTCTTATTGAATGCTGAGCCTCACTTCCCTTCTGTTCAGCAATCTCTAAGGCAAGATTTAGAAAATGATGCGCTTCATCCAGTTCCTCTTTTGCCAGATGAATTAATCCTAATCCATTATAACAGCTTAGTAAATCCATTAATGAATCGGTTTTGATCAGATACTCTAATGCCTTCAGCAGATTCTCCTGAGCGGTTGTCAGATCATCAAGACTAAATGCCAACCGCGCTTTCAGGTTATAGCTGTCTCCCATGGATTTATTATCACCATATTTTTGGCCTTTCTCAAAAAGCTGGTCACTCCAATAGATAACCTGATCAAAATCTGATTTATAGAAATAAGCGGTACAAATATAAGCTAATGCAACTGTTTCCAGATAATTTTCCTGGTGGCTAAGGGCATATTCAAGCACTATTTTAGCTTGATTAGCACTTTCTTCTGCGTCTACCTGACGTAAATATAAACTGTATTCTAATATTTTATCTATTCGCTTCTTACCTTCACTACTTGATATCGCATCTAAAAATTTCTGCCTTTCCATACATCTCCATCTCTATTTCGTTTCGAATTTATTAAATTATCCCATTATAAGCCGTCTGCTACTGCTTATAATACTACTTCAATTCCATAATTGAATAGTAAATATTCTCCCTGTTTTTTTATCAATTATTTATTCTTAGTATTAGTGCTCCTGCTTTTGGTAAAACCTTCACTACTTTGTACTTTATCATTACCCTTTTTGTTTTTCGATTTCTCATCTTTACTTTTTTTCTTTAATTCCAATAATACATCCCGATGCTTTCTACCAGTCATAATTTCCTCCAATTCACTTTTTTATAAAATAGTTTTTTTCTTATCTTTTGTCAATTTAATTATAGTTTAACCCTTCTCAATGTAGGTCAATCATCCCGGATTGACTGATAATAAGAACTTAATCAAGGACGATTAAGCTACAAACAGCACAATTCTCCTCCCAGCTCTGATTACATTACATTAAATCGCACCTTCGTTTACCCCCCCCCAGCTAAGCAGGAGTTTTGAACGGTACTCCGGGCAAGACTTCTGGCGATCAGTTACCACTCCTGTCCGTCCAAAACTACTACTCCGAATACTGTTTCCCTGATGTTCCGGTGCTAATTTTCTATTTCAGCAAGAGTATCTTACTTGTAGCTGTCTGCTTACCAGATTTGATCCGACAGAAATATACGCCTGTGGTACAAGAGCGATTTTGTGAATCTTTCCCATCCCAGATAATAGAGTTAATTTTAGATTTTGTCCCGATTACATCGGGATGAATTATGAATGAGCGAATGCGCTGTCCTTTTGTATTGTATATACTAATCTCTGTGTTCTCTGTGCCCTTTGTGGTGAAAAAAGAAATTGTTGTCTGCGGATTGAAAGGATTTGGGTAACAACTGATGGAAATAGATGCGGGAGCAAGCTCTATAGCATCAGAACCCTCATAGGGATAAATATAAGTGCGCATCATTATATTGCCATCATTGATTTCATCCCAAATATGTCCTCCTCCGGTGGTAATCCAGCTATTTCCAGCAGTATCTGTATCTTTGCCAATCGCAGACAGGTTTGAGAAATAGTGAATTGAAATGAAGAAACAATCACTTGTGTAATCCGGGATAGATACCGGAGAAAACTCAACCATATTCCAGCCAGCATGCAGGTTCTCCGCTTCTTCAATAAACAGACCGATCCTTTCACCTGGTAGTCCGGTACTGCCTTCCAGAATTTCAAATATAGTACGACCAATATCATGAGTTTCAATATAAAAATTTAATTGCGAGATTGATCTTGTATAATTAGCTGGGGGAGTAAATTTTACTGCCATATTTTGGCTAATTCCCACATATAATCCCTCTTCGCATGATCCGTCATCATAAGCCAGTTCCACGGCATCATCACTCAGCACATAAGCTCTGGCTTCATTGCTGAAGGCTCCATCTACGCTATCATACAAGGCAGTGACCACATAATAATTCCAGGACGAAGCAATTGGCTCTTCATCAAGAAAATAGGGAGTATCTATCATTTCACAAGCACCAATATTCTGATAATCCAGACCACTTTCAGTTGATCTCCAGATATTATATCCGGTAATTTCACGTTCACGACTGTTTTGGGGGAACAGGGGCAAACGACGTTCTCCGGCTTCAATATAAGCATGGATATTCCAATTGTAATCAAGACCATAACTGGATAATTCCTCCCAGTTACCTGGCACAAATGCAAAGTAATCTCCTTTTCCTATTACTGCTGGTCCTGCATCTGCTCCGGCAGTATTAGAAAATTCATCAATTGTCACTTCATACCCTATCCAGTACTCTGTATTGCTTTCAATCAGAATCGGTGTATCCAGATCAATCAGGTTCCAGTTGTTTTCGTTAGGGGTATATGGTTGATTTACCAGCTCATTTTGTGCGTCAGGACCACTCCAGATATGAATTATCATTTCCTCTGGCAGATCACCGGTGTAGAACTCAAGCTGAGTGATCTCTCCACCAATATAAGCCCTCATATCACCCGTATCAAAACGGGCTGCTGCATGCAAGGTTCCCCCAAAATCAAGACCAATTGCATTATCATTAACACTATTATCCCATTGAATCCAGCCTTCACCTCCTCCTTCACTGAGAGCATCCCAGCTTAATTCCACCTGCTGGTCAGCATTTGTCACAGCGATCAGGTTTTGTGGTCCAGGTCCAAAATATATTTCCTGCTGGACCCTAAAATTATCAATTTTAAATCCACCGGGTACAACTTCATTTTCTTCATTACTGAGCAGTATAAAGCGTAATTTCACGTTACATCCGGCATACTCAGATATATTGCTGTATTCAAGACCCCAATGTGGAAAAAAAGGCACCCAGGTTTCAGAATTTCCTGTAAAGGCAAAACCTTCGATGTCTGGACTACCCTGTGGATAAGAAATCAGGTACCAGTTTGACCAGTCCTCTCCAGGTATCTGGTAACACTTTTTTACCATTAAATAGTCACAATCCGGAAAAGTACTGTCATCATCAAGCATCAGTTTTATATCTAAATCCCAGAAGAAGTTTCCATTTGCAGGCAAATAGAATGCCGGAGTAGTAATGCTATTATACATTCCGGGCAGGTAAGTATCGGTTTCTTCATCAAAGCATCCCATGGCATGAGTGGGACTGGGAGCTTCGCTGTCTTCATAAATATGCCAGAGATCTCCTGTACTGGTTGCGCCATATTCGGCAACCATTTCACTATCTCCAGAAGCTCCATCACCATTGGATTCAAAAATCCCCGTAGCAGTATCAATTGCTATATCATCAAGCCTGAATCCGAACATACTGGCATCATCTGCCGTATTATAGTTATCATCAGAGGCAAAGGCAAAACGTATTTTCACACTTTCTCCCGCATAAGCGTCTAAATTAAATACTGCTTCTGTCCAATTTACCCACTCCGTGGTGCTGCCCCAGCCGGGAACACCTTGACCTTCACCAAATCCTACTCCAAATGAAAAGAAACTTACTTCATTATATTCCGGCGAACCAGCCAGAACTGACCAGTTTTCTCCTCCATCAGTGGAAATACGCACATTAGCTCCGTCCCAGGCATTGTATCCTGCTCCTCCTCCTCCCGTATCCTGGCAGCATAAGCTGAACCAGAAATGCAATTCAGGATTATCCTCTGCCAAAATCAATTCTGGAGTATTTAATACCAGATAGCGATGATCAGTATAACCACCCAATTCTTCGTCACCCATCCACCAGGAATTACCCTCATAAGCTCCCGTCGTACTTAAATGCCAGAATTCTATCCCGTGCGATATTCCAGTTGCATCAAAAGTTTCCCAGCCTTCAGCTCCGTTCTCAAAATCTTCACTAAAAAGCGTAATAAAATCCCGCGATACATTATACTTACTATGCAGCTGATTTCTCTTTGCTAATTCTAATTCATTTCCCATGCCAGCAAAAAGAATAGCTGAAATAATTATTAACAGTAATACAACATAAATTTTCATAATAACCTCTCTAAATAGCACAAATACTAACTTTTTTATCCAAAGTAAAATATCATTATTCTTTTATCTTTTGTCAAATGAATTATATCCTCACCTGTTTTGAAAAACTTATTTTACTACTTATTCCTATCCAGAAATCCCTTAACAGAACAACTTAGCACTATCTAACAAAAAAATGTGAGTACGTGCTTTGTTGTTGTGGGAGATTGGCGGGATATAGGTCATATAAGTCCTAAATGTCTTATATGACTTATATTAATCTTGACTAATGAGAAGCTGAGTAAAGAAATAGAGATGTGAAGTTAAAGAAAATATAAGAGCAGGGAAATTTATGGCAAAAGATAATATAGAAAAATCAACGGCACTGATCAGGAATCTGGAAGAAACGCAGAAGGGCAGTCAAACCTTACCCAAGGATTATCAATGGCTGCTGGATCTATCAATTGGCAAAAAGGGAATAAATGAGCGTTGCCGGACTTTACTGGATGAATATTATCATCGCTATTCCAATCATAAAGTGGTAACAGAAGACCTGGTGCAGGTGGCATTGAGCGATCTGTGGTTTTATGATCAATGCGCAGAACGTGACCAGGCATTTAAATTGATCCTGGCAATTTTCTCTAATCTCTTACAACAGTATATTGATACTGGGATACTGGACAGGCTGATGCAAACACTGATCCGTTTTGCCGGTAAACTTGCAGAGCAGGATAATCCATGTATGTCAGCAATAAATGAGTGCCTGGAGCTAATCAAAAATATATATCAAAGCGATCCTTATATTGTAGAGCGGAACAGCACTTATATCAAAAACCACTTTAAGGTGGTTTATGAGATAGGGGAAATTGGCGAAAGTTGTGTTAGTTATTGCCGTGAAATACTTCAGGGTGTTTATGCGAGGTGGTTTGAACTGCCTGAGCTGGAAGTATGGTATGCGGAAAAGAAGCAGTTATTTGGGAGTGATTATAGCGATTTAATCAGAGGTATGGGCAGGGAATATATAAAGAGTCAGCGAGACCAGTTAATAAAAATTGATAACTGGGAAGAACTAAGCAAACTGGCGTTTTTTGGAGATATTGCCCAGAAATACCGCAGTATGATAACGAAATTCAATACCAGTCAGGAGAAAATATATTATATTTTATATCTCTTTAAGCTGGAAGATATGTATCAGATGCGCAAAAGCTTACTTATGGATTTGAACAGGATCATGCGAAAAGTGGGAGAAGAGATCCAGGCCAAGGAGATGAAAAAATTCACGGTTGAGATATTTGGTCTATTTAAGGAATTAAAGGATAAGTATCGGGAAACCGTTCTGGATAGTACCTTATCGTTGGGGAAAACGATATTGGGATTAAAGGATCATGATCTAACCCACAAATTTATAGATTTAGTGATAGAACTGGGATTTGTGTCACCGCAGGGTATGAAAATAGATAAAGAGTGGCAGGTGGTGATAGACAGTAATCATATCAAGAATATCAGAATCTGGCTACAACTTGTGGAACTTGATCCAATCAGGATGAACCGGTTATTAAGTGCCTTGATAGTGAATCTGCGGATCGGTGGGATATTTGTTTCAGATACTGATCTTTTTCAGAAGGATATTTCCTGGTTCCTGAATGGAAAAGTGCAAGCGATTTTTAAGCAGGTGAAACAATTAGCCCGGCTGTTCCCCATATATTATAATAAGATCGGAGCTGAGGGCGAATTACGGGAATTAACCACAGCCATAGATGAAATTGGCAGACGCCAGGACAGACTGATGCACTTTTTCAGGAAACAGGTGCACACAGAAAGCAATAATACCAATGTTAATCTGGCATGTAATATCCTGATATACTGGGAGACTGGAGCTATAGCACCAATGGAATCTGCTCTACCGGCAGATGTGCTGAAATTTCTGGATACCAGTAGCGAATATTACATTCATAATCATGAACTGGTGGAACTGCTCAGCAATGAATATGATTGTGATGTGATAGGATTGACGAAGCTGAATCAGCGTAAACTGGAACAATCAATTGAAGAGCATACTCAAATACCAAAAATATATCGTAAAAAAGTATTCTACCTGATCAGGATCTATAATATTCTGGTAGAAAAATATAGTTTTGGAATTACAGATTTGAATAAAACCCTGAGCAGGAGTCACTTTTTTAATAAAGCAGAGATAGACGATCTGCTGCACCTTTTGAATTCTAATAAAAATGAGGAAGCACTGGGAAAATTATTTCTAATGATGAAGAAGCTGATGGGAGTGATATTTGCCGAGGGAAAAACGGAAGCAAGAGAGGATATATATTATAAACGGCATGTTGCAGCGGGAATACCATCAATGTATGGTGAATACAGTGAGCCGAGGTTTGATGCCCTGGGATTGATATTCCGTCTGGAAAAAATAGCTAAAATCCTGCTGGAAGAGATAGAAGCCAGTGTGGATCTTAAGTATTTGACCCATAAAACTTTGAAGCGGGTTTACCGATTATTAAGGCTATATGAGACCGGACTTGAGATGGATGGCATCAGCAATCCAGGATTCAGTTCTAATCTGGAGATGTTCCATTACAGTCTGGAATCCAGTTTCACTCTCGATCAATACCAGAACTTAGTTCAGTTTCTGGCAGAAAACACCAAAGAGATCGTAAAGGAATATTTTTACCGGATATATGAGCAGCCTTTGAAAGAGATCACACATCAATATATTGATACGGAAGATAAAGAAGAAATATTAAAGCAGTCAGATAAGCTTTCTGAGCAGTTTTATCGTGATCTGCTCACTTCGGCATTCATAATCCAGAAACTTGATAATTTCATTATGACACTTTTGAAATCTATTCGTGATGTTGTGCAGGATTATGAAAAGCATCATTTGCCCCTGCTCATGAGCTATGAACCTGATCAGATAGTGAGTCCGCTCTATTTATTAACACCTGAACTGGATAATCCCATATTTCTGGGTTCTAAGGCGTATTTTTTGAAAGTTATGCTCAGCAAGGGTTTTCCTATCCCACCGGGCTTTGTATTATCTACTGAGCTTTTCCGTCATCGACCTTTGGTATTAAGACCGGGAGTACTTCGAGATGATATTTTGTTCAAAATCCGTAAACAAGTTAGTAGATTACAGAAACTTACAGGTAGAATTTATGGAGAACCATCTAATCCACTATTATTGAGTGTGCGATCAGGAACTGCAATTTCCATGCCCGGAGCTATGAACACTTTCCTGAATGTGGGTATGAATGATGAGATTGCCGAAGAGATGAGCAAACAGGAAAATATGGGCTGGACAGCCTGGGATTCTTACCGTCGTCTTTTGCAAAGCTGGGGAATGGCACAACAAATCAAACGTGATGAATTTGATGATATTATTCAAGGCTATAAAGAAGAATTTGGCATTGAAATGAAGCAGAATCTGAGCAAAGATCAGATGAAAACCATTGCTAAAGCCTATAAACAGAAAATCCTGGATTGTGGAAAAAAATTCATTGATGATCCTTATGAACAATTAACTGGGGCGATCGGCTATGTGCTGGATAGCTGGGATTCCAAACGAGCACTGGTTTATCGGGAACAAATGCAGATAGCAAATGAATGGGGGACAGCAGTAGTAGTCCAGCAGATGGTGCTGGGTAATATGAGCGAAAATTCCGGTACAGGGGTGCTTTTTACTCATGATCCATCAAGTAATCAACCGGGCTTGAAACTTTATGGTGAATATACAGTGTGCAGCCAGGGAGAAGATATTGTGGCAGGATTGGTGAACGTTTTGCCTTTGACAAGCAATCAGGCAAAAATCGCCGGAAATGACGGAAGTGAAAGTCTGGAAGCAAAATTACCTTTGATCTATAATCGCTTGAATGAATTAGCGGCTCAGATGATCTATGAGCATGGGTTTAGCCATCAGGAGATAGAATTTACTTTTGAATCTGACCAGCCGGAAGGATTATATATATTACAGACCCGTAATCAGGATATCCAGACTAAACAGGATTTTGAAATATTTTCTCAAAAACGTGAAGAAATGGAATTTGCCGGAAGCGGAATCGGAATTGGCGGTGGAGCCCTGAACGGGATACTGGCATTTGATGATGAAGACCTACAGAAATACCGGGAGCAATATCCTGATAAGGCGATGATCCTGGTTCGTCCTGACACGGTACCAGATGATATTGGAATGATTTTTAAGTGTGATGGCTTGATAACCGGCAGAGGTGGAGCAACTTCTCATGCAGCAGTTACGGCAGTGCGTTTGGGAATTGTGTGCATAGTAAATTGTAAGCAATTAGAAGTTGATGAAGATAATAAATGCTGCAAAATCAATGACAAGAAACTTCGAAGTGGTGATGAAGTAGCAATTGACGGTCATTTTGGAAGTATCTTTGTTGGGAATTATGATGTTCATACTGAGCGGATGGCATATCAGGGATAGGATAATTATTGACAGGAAGTAATAGTATAGCAATAAATAGATATAAAAAATAAAACATTAAGGAGAATTCTGATGGAAAATATCTTAGGAATCAATGGGCTTGGCAGAATCGGTAAACTAACCTTATGGAACCATATCGCCCTTGGTCACTTTGACGGATTTGTTGTTAATGTTGGCAGGGAAGTGGGGAATAGCCTGGAAGATCTGATCAATACACTTGAATCTGATTCTACTTATGGGCATATTGACAGGTTCATTTACGGAGTTTCTGGCAAAAAAGTGGAATTTAAAATCATAGACCGGGAAACGGGGTTTATAACCGTAAACGGTAAACAATTGAAAATCCTACGCAATGCCCGTAATCCTCTGGATATACCCTGGGCAGAAGAGAATGTCCGGCTGGTGGTGGACTGTACGGGAGTCTTTTTAGATCCCACAGTAACAGCAGATGATCCCAGGGGCAGCGTACGGGGGCATCTGGAAGCTGGAGCAGAGAAAGTTATCTGTTCAGCACCCTTTAAGATCAAAAATAAGGCATTAAATATGCCGGATGACAGTAAATTATTTGTTTATGGTGTAAATCATCATGATTATGACCCGGGCCATCATAATGTCCTTTCTGCCGCAAGCTGCACAACTACGGGACTTGCTCACATGATGATGCCTCTTCTGGAAAATGAAGCATCATCTCAAATTGTTACTGCTTCTATGTCTACTATCCATGCTTCCACCAATACACAAAGTATCCTGGACAGCGTTCCTAAAAGCGGGGCTAAAGACCTGAGAAAAAACCGCTCAATAATGAATAATATTATCTTAACATCTACTGGGGCGGCAAAAGCTTTGGAACAGATCTTACCCCAGATCAAAGATATCGGATTTATGGCAGATTCAGTAAGGATACCCACTAATACAGTATCAATGATCAGCCTGAATATTACTTTCCATGAGCATGTGAATGATGCTTCGGAACCCGTAATAACCGGTGATTATTTGAATAATATCTATTCTGAGGCTGCTGATGGGAAACAGAAGGGACTGCTTGTGTACAGTGAGCGTCAGAATGTTTCCAGTGATTTGATCGGTATCAGAGCAGCAGCCGTTATTGAAGGGCATGATACCCACACCAGAACCGGATTTATGAAATTATCCTCTCAGATGCTTAATGAATTGGGGCTGGATTCTACTGATAATATTTCCATGCCTGTAACTCATGCTAAAATATTTGGCTGGTATGATAATGAGTTTGGCAGTTATGTGAATATGCTTGGCAAACTCACAATCCATGTAGATGAAAATATGTAGGAAGATCAGAATATAGATAAATAGATATAGTATAAGTATTAAGGGGGCAGAGAAGAAACAAGGGATAAAAATATTGACAGAACGGCAAGTGAGAAATTACTGACGTTAAAGATAGTTTAAGGGAAGCATATATGGTGTTTAATTCCGAGGATAAGACGGGAATAATGAAGAAAGTAGAGAGCTCTGAACAAGCTCTTGAAAACATAAAAATAAAAGCATTCACTCTCAAGGTGGATGCTTTTTTTGTTGGTGAGAAATGAATACTGAAGAATTAATTCGGTTAAGTCTGGAAGAAGACATTTGTCATGGTGATATCACCACTGATAGTCTAAAGCTTGAAGACAAGCATCTTGCAGCCAGATTAATTGCCAAAGAAAAGGGCGTGATTGCCGGTTTGGATGTTTTTTGCAAGACCTTTGCCCTGGTAGATAGCAGAACAGAGATAGAGCGTCTGAGAGTAGATGGTGATGAAGTGGAAAAGGGAGATGTACTCTGCTTATTGTCAGGCTCATCAGCTTCAATGTTAAAAGCAGAACGTGTAGCCTTGAACTTTTTGCAAAGATTAAGTGGAATCGCTACTCAAACCGCTGCAATGGTAGCCAAGATTGGTGATAACCGGGCAAAATTGCTTGATACCCGAAAAACCACTCCTCTGTTGCGTCAGTTGGAAAAATATGCCGTCAGAACAGGAGGTGGCTATAATCACCGGTTTGGTTTATATGATATGCTGATGCTTAAGGAAAACCACATATTATCTGCAGGTTCCATCAGCAAAGCCGTGGAGTTGGTTCGCAAAAACGATACCAGCCATAAGCTGGAAGTGGAAGTAACAAATCTTCAGGAACTGCTGGAAGCCGTTTCCTGTGGTGTGGATAGGGTGATGCTTGATAATATGAGCCTTGATGATATGAAGCAGGCGGTGACGGAATTTCATGGCAAAGTGGAACTTGAGGCATCTGGAAATGTTAGCTTATCCACAATATCCCAGATAGCAGAGACTGGAGTAGATTTTATCTCCAGTGGTTCTATGACCCATTCTTACAAATCATTGGATATCAGTTTGATATTTGAGGAGGTCAAATAATGCGTAAAGATTTAGAAGTTTTGATTGAGATGCAAAAGTGTGATGATGAGATCACTAAATTACAGGTATTAATAGAAAATCTGCCTAAGCAATTAAGCAATTTAAAGACAAATTTAGCGGAAGCTCAATTAGAGCTGAAAAACCTGAAAGAAGAAATAGAAAATAACAAGAAAGAACAGGATAAGCGTGAACTTTTGATTCGCAGTAATAAAGACATGATGGGAAAATATCAAAATCAGTTATTGACAATTCAAACTAATAAGGAATACAAAGCTTTAAATAAAGAAGTCAGTCATTTGGAAAAGAAGAACGAAGAGCTGGAAGATGAAATTGTAGAATTAATGGAGAGCCAGGAAGATTTACGGACTAATCAGCAGGAAGCCGAAAAGAACTTGAAATCTGCTGAACAGGAACTGGCTGCGAATGAACATCGTCTGGAAAATGAGATAGCTGAAGTGAATAAGAGTATGGAAGTAATTCGGGCAGAACGCAAAGAGCTTGCCAGGGGTCTTCCCGTGCCGATAGTAAAAAAATATGTAACCTTGATAAAAAATAGACATAGGAAAGCATTAGTATATAATTCGGGAAATACCTGCGGAGGATGTGGGTTTATGATACGTCCTCAGGTGATGGTTGAGCTTCATGAAGGAGAAAAGTTAATTTTCTGTGAAAGCTGCAGCCGTATAATTGTGTTAAATAAAGAAGATTGATATAAATCTGTCGGAGAGGATCATATATCTGCTTTACCGCTTGCGGTGAAGAGGAAAGTCCGAACACCACAGGGCAGGATACTTCTTAATTGGAAGTCTTTGCGAAGAGGAGCCAGCTCCACAGAAACAAACCGCCTATATGGTAAGGGTGAAATGGCAGAGTAAGAGCCTGCCAGATTCTGACGTGAGTCAGAATGCTCGGAAAGCCTTATCCGGTGCAATGCCAAATAGGGAAGCAGTCTTCGGACCCGGATCTGCCCGATCCGGTTTGCTTTCGGGTAGGCAGCTTAAGCCGGCAATATGTCCCCGTTGGGAATAGCAATATCCGGCGTAGAGAAATAGATATAGAATCGCTTGTTAGGTGATTTACAGAATTCGGCTTATGACCGTCTCCGACAGTACTAGAGATTAAATTAGGAATTATAATGCAGAAAAGATGGAAAATTGCTGATACATTGACAGCAGCAGAGATTGAAGCACAGAAACATATTACTGAAGAGATGAAGTGCCCTGAAATGATAGCAGAAATGCTCATCAGGCGCGGCTTAAGAACACAAGAAGAAATAGGGTTATTCTTTCAGCCGGAATTAAAATCTATTCATGACCCCTTCCTGTTCAGGGATATGGAAAAAGCAGCTCTCAGGGTTGTAAAAGCTATCAATGATAACGAATTGATTACTATATACGGAGATTATGATGTAGATGGAACCACATCAACCTCTCTTCTCTATCTGGGTCTTAAGAAAATGAATGCCAGGGTGGATTATTACATCCCTCATAGAATGATAGATGGGTATGGATTATCCATTTCTGGAGTTGATCGGTTAAAAGAAAATGGAACTTCCCTGATCATCAGCGTTGATTGCGGAATAAACTCTATTAATGAAGTGGAAACTATCAATGAATTGGGAATGGATATCATCATTACTGATCATCATAATCCCAAAGAGCAATTACCCCGGGCTTATGCAATCATCAATCCCAAGCTGCCAGGTAGTAAATATCCCTGTCTGGAACTGGCAGGTGTTGGCGTAGCCTATAAAATGCTCATGGCAGTATATATCAAGCTGGGTGTGGATACTCATGAAATGTGCAATAAGTATCTTGATCTTGTAGCACTGGGTACAATCGCAGATATCGTCCCACTGGTGGGAGAGAACAGGATATTTGCTTCCATAGGTCTTGAAAGACTTATCAAGAAACAGAATATTGGCTTAAATGCTTTGATCAATCTTGCAGGGTTAACTGAGAAAACATTAAATGCCAGTGATATTGTATTTGGCATTGCCCCCAGGATCAATGCTGCCGGCAGGATGGGTACAGCACTCACTGCTGTAAAGCTAATGGTATCTATTGATGAAAAGGAAAGCCGGGAGCTGGCACAGCAGATCGAGCACCAAAATTCTCTGCGACAGCAGATTGATCAGCGAACCTATAATGAAGCCTGCCAGATAATTGAAGAAAAATACAAAAATATGGATGAAACACTGTTCATAGTGATTTCATCTGATGAATGGCATCCAGGAGTGATCGGTATTGTTGCCTCCAAACTGGTGGAGAAGTATTACCGTCCGGCGGTGATGATCTCATTCAAAGATGGGATTGGCAGTGGATCTGGACGTAGTATTGCAGATTTTGATCTCTTTGAAGCCCTTACTCATGTTGAGGACTGTCTTGATACTTTTGGTGGACATAAGTATGCTGCAGGTTTATCTATTATGGCAGAATATCTGGATACATTTGAAAATCAGATCACTAAATACATGAAATCCAGGATTTCTCCTGACCTGCTGCTACCTCCTCTGAAGATAGATTCCAAATTGGAATTATATGAGATAAATGAGAATTTGCTGGAATGGCTTAACCGGTTTGCTCCCTTTGGACCCGGTAATATGAAACCTGTTTTCTTTACTACCCTGGTCACGATTGTGGGTTATCCCTATTGTGTGGGGAAAAACCATCTAAAATTAAAAGTAATGAAAGATGGTTGTGAATTAGACCTGATCGGATTTAACCTGGGTGATTACCTGCCCTTCCTGAAGAAAGGTGAAAAAATCGATATCGCCTATTCTCTGGAATTTAATACCTGGCAGGGAAGAACCAGTATCCAGGGAAAATTGAAAGACCTGCATTTTGAGAAAGATATTTAATTTACTAATTCTGAGTACCCTTTTTGCCTGTTCAATCAATACGGGCACAAAAAATCTTCAACCGGTGGAATTCACTGAGATATTTGCTTTAAAAACTGATATTAAGATCGAAAAAGCGTGTTATAATTCCATCGAGCAGGTAATATATATCTGGGAATCCAATACAGATAAAATCCACATTTTTAAAGACGGCAAAGAAATAAATACCATTGGTGGAAAGGGATTTGACAAAATCAGTTTTCAGAAACTGGCTGATATTTGCCTGGCACCTGATGGTGACCTTTTTGCTCTGGATAGCTATGATAACAGTTTGAAGAAATTTAATAAAGCCGGAAAAATGACGGGGAAAATGCAAATAAACAGCAATCTTGATCCTCAATTGGTGGTTATTGCCCTTGACCAGAAAATTTATATTTATGATGATAAACGCAATGAAATTGTTGTCCTGGATTATAAGGGCAATGAAATAGCTACCTGGGGAAATCTGCAATTTGGCGATATTGCCAGTCTCGAATTATATAATGACCTTCTGGCTGTATATGACCTTGAGAATGATCAAACTTACTTTTTCAGCACTTATGGACAGTTAGTAGATCAGCATCCCGGACACTGCTATCTGGAGAATGATCAATTATACAGCGTTAAAAGATATTACCTGGAGCATCAGAAGAATATGACAAAATTTGCTGTAAACACAAATCCATGGCAAAAAGTTTTCTTCCAGGCACCTGAGATTATCTTATATGATGGGAAAAAACTAATCTTAGGAAAAATTAGATATGAAAAATATTCAAATTAATAAAATACTGCTGCTGCCATTTCTTGCTGCACTTTTAACAGGAATTGCCAGACTACCAATTCATTTGGGATTTATCAGTTACTGCGGTTTTATACCTCTGCTGTTCTTTTTTGACCGTAAGCCGAGTTATCGGGTGATTAACCAGGGAGCATTTGTATTTAGCTTTGTTTATACCATAACTGCTCTCCACTGGATAACACTGGTTACATTACCTGGTTTTGTGGGCATGATTCTTCTTTTCTATCTTTATTTCTTGATCATTTTTCATTTGAATAATGTTATCTGGATAAGAAATCACAAGTTTCGCTTTCTGGGTTTTCTCCTGCTCTGGCTGGCTTTTGAGCATCTCCTGAACTATGGTCAGTTCAGCTTCCCATGGTTCTATACTGGTTATTCACTGGCTGATTACAATATCCTCCTGCAACCTGCAGAAATTGGCGGTGTGACCCTGATATCACTCTACGTTATACTCACAAATATATTGATATATCAATTTGTAGTAATAGGCAAAAAAAGCCCAATTATCTGGCTGCTGGCAATTCATCTTATCTGGGTGGGATATTCAAATTGGCGTTATCATACCATCAAACTTGAAAACACTCATCGCAGAGCGGGAATTGTCCAGATAAGTATTCCGCAGAATTTAAAGTGGAAAAGTGCTTACAGGGATACCACATTTAATCTTTATGATGAATATATCGGTAAATTATCAGATGAAACTGACATGGCGATATTACCTGAATCAGCAATCCCAGGCTATGTTATGCGCCGTTTCGTATTCAAAAATTTTGTTAATAGAATGGTAAAAAAGCATAAAAAAGCTATTTTCACGGGATTTCCCGATTATATTTATGATGCTGAAAATGATGAAGCTCTATATTATAATTCCTGCAACCTATTTGATTCCACTGGATACGCCTATAAACCCTATTACAAAAAAATACTGGTGCCCTTTGGTGAGAGAATTCCTCTTTTGAATGTGATGCCGGTGCTAAATAGAGTTGAATTGGGTCAGGCAAACTGGGAATATGGCAAAGAATTAAGATATTATGAATATGAGGGTTTGAAATTCACTCCCCAGATCTGTTTTGAAGTTGCTTTTCCTGATATTAATGTTCAGATGGCATCCAATGACCCGGTATTTATAGTTAATCTTACAAATGATGCCTGGTTCTATCATTCTGCCGGTACATATCAACATGCAATGATGACCAGATTCCGGGCAATTGAAACTAGAACTCAGTATTTTCGCTCTGCTAATACAGGTATTTCTCTAATCGTAAATCCCCGGGGAGATATTCTAGCAAAAACGGATATATTTACTCGAGAAACAATAGAAGCAGATATTTATGATTACCAGGGAAAATCGCTTTTTGTCCGGTATTTCCATATTTTTCCGAACATCCTAATAGGACTTTTGGTGCTTCTGCTGTTATGGTCGCTAATAAAAAAAGATTGACTGCAATTTCCAAATATCTAATTTCATCTTAAATTTGTTATGGAAGGAGTATTATGCCTAAGCATTACTATCTCATAGGAGAAGTCGCCAAAATGCTTGGTATTAAAAAGCATACTCTCCGTTACTGGGAAGCTGAATTTCCTAAGCTGAGACCTAAAAAAAATAACAGCGGAAAACGGAATTATACCCTTGAAGATATAGAAACTATCAAAACTATTAAATATTTACTTCATGTGCAAAACTTCAGCATCGAAGGTGCCAGAAAAAAAATGTCATCTCATAGTCCTGTGCCTGAAAATGAACAAATAGAAATCAGCATACCTCCCAGAGAAATCAAAACCATACTCACTTCCAGAATTGAAAAAATCCAGGATATTATCAGTTTGCCTCCCAGATCCTTACAGAAATTTGAAAAAAAGAAAGAATTAAAAGCCAAACTCGGTCAGCTTAGAGCTCTCCTTTCCCAAAAAGAAGAGAAGCAGGAATTGGATCCTGCTTCTACTAATTCTTCCAGTTCGATTAATTCTGATTAATCGTCGTCATCCATTTCATCATCATCGTCATCCATCATTCTGTTTCTCTGATGTCCCATTCCCTTCTTCTCACTCATTTTTTCCTGCATCATCTTTCGGGGATGTTTCATCAGTTCCATTGCCTGCTCTTTTTGTTCAGCAGTTAAGAGATTCCAGCATTTTTCCTGATTATCTATATGCTTGTTTTTCAATTCTTTCTTTAGATCAAAGATGTTATTACTAACTTTTTTTATCTGAGAAAAATTCATTTCTTTCATGGCTACTTGTGCGTCTATTTCCAAAATCTTGATCTGGGCATTGAACTCGATAGCTGTTTTCTGCATTTTGACATGCTGATCTTCCAATTGTTCCTGCTGATCTTCTGTTAATTCCAGTTGATGCATGATCATCATCATTCTATCGCCTGGGTTTCCCTTTCCCTGCATTCCCATTCGGCCTTTATCCATCATGCCCATTCTTCCATTATCTCTGCCTTGTCCTTTCTGACAGTCCATTCCCTGGTTAAAGTGATTCTGAGCAAATACTGCGGTTGCTATCAGCAGTATTGCGGCAATTACGAGTAACTTCTTCATTTTCTTCTCCTTTGAGGTCTTTGTAATCTGTCTTCTGGTGGTCTTCTGAAATCCTTATCATTAAACTCACCTTTTTTTCTCATTTCTATAAGTCTTTTACCAAAAGCCGTTTCCAGCTTAATTTGCCTGTTCAAAGTTTCTTGTCGCAGACTGTCTGCCACTTCTTCATTAAATTCTTCTCCACTCAGATAATCCATAAATTGACTTCTGAAATTCATAAATTCTCGCTTATCAGCTTCTATCTCACCGGGTTTCTGACGCATATGCTCTTTGAAATCATGAAATTCAGGTCTATCAAAAGGTCTTGGTGCATGCGTGCGATGCCAGATGAACATCCCGATAAAGGCAAGATTAAATGCCAGGGAGATCACAATTACAAAAAGTAATATCTGCTTCTTCATTATTCACCCTCCATCACATAACTATATAAACCCGTTTCCCCATAACTCAAATCTGCACTGCTGGTGCTGGTTGAAGCAAACACCTGATTGCTCATCACTATTCCCAGTGCAAAAGCGGCAATGGAAGCTGCCAGAGATAAGCGTTTCCACATGGGCTCAAGTTTTATTATTACTGGAGATAAAGAAGAATTTCTGGCAGCATCAAGAACTCTTTCCCGTAGATCTACCGGAACATCTTCATCCTGGTAGGCTGATAAGAAATCTCTTATCTTGTTGTCTGTCATACTTTCTTTTTCATTATTTTTCATTTTACTTACCTCTATTCTACAGGACAGCAGCCAGAAGGTTATCCTGCAATTTATTTATTCCTTTACTCTCTAAAATCTCATGAAGCTTACGTTTAGCCCTCACCAATCTTGAATCTGTGGCACTTTCACTTTTTCCAATAATTTCTGATATTTCTTTATAACTCTTGCCCTGGAAAAACTGCAACTCGATCAGCAGTGCTTCCTGAGGCTTAAGTAATGCCAGACTTTCCCTGACCAATTTATTTCGTTTTTCGATTACATTCTCTTTTTCATCTACTATCTGAGGTTGATTAAGTTGTCCCATCATAAATTTTAAATCCCGCTTGCGAGCCTTGATCTGATTTAGAGTTTTATTATAGGCAATTCGGTAAAGGTATGATTTCAATGCCGATTCCTGCACTTTTTCAATATTCTGATAAAATGCCATGAATACCTCTTGAAAAAGATCCTCAGCTTCCTGACGCTGCCTTACCATCCTCAGTATCATGTTAAATACCTTCTTGCCTTCTTTTTCCATCAGGTCTTCTAATATTTTTTCTTTCATTTTTCCTGCTCTTTACACCTTAGACACAATTCCCTACACATTCCTGCAAAAAAACATCTTTCAGATAACCTAATAAAATTTACTTCCAGGGCAATTTTTGTCATAATATATAATATTTATAATAATTTACTTGCCATAAATCAAGCAATACAATTTTTTGGCGAGACAGAATATTATGTGGAAGGTGAATTATGTCAAGAGTATGTGATATTTGCGGAAAAAGAGCTTTGACTGGCAATAATAGAAGTCATGCTTTAAACGCTACCAAGAGAAAGTTCTACCCTAATCTTACCAAAATGAAAGCCGATTTCAATGGCGTAATTAAATCCGTCAAAGTTTGCGCGGCTTGCCTTAAAGCTAATAAGGTAAAAAAAGTAGTATAAAGATAAAGACCGCTTGCCGGTCTTTTTCTTTATCACTTATCCAGATTTTTTATAATTCTTATTGACCTTTTACTCAACTTATAAATTTTTATCATATCTTAGTTCTCTCAGCAAGGGGATATTATATCCAAAAACTAAATTTATGGAGATTTGTATGAAGACGATTATCGAACCGATAAAAGTGCCTGAGGATTATAATATCATTTTTGGTATGTCACACTTTATCAAAACCGTAGAAGACCTCTATGAAGCTCTTGTGAACTGCGTTCCTGGTATTCAATTTGGTCTTGCCTTTAATGAAGCCTCCGGTCCCTGCCTCATCCGTAAGGAAGGAACCGATCCTGAACTGATTGAAATGGCAATGCAAAATCAAAAAAGATTACTGGCTGGTCACACATTCCTGATCATTCTCAAAAATGCTTTTCCCATTAATGTTCTCCCGGCGATAAAAGATTGCCGTGAAGTTGTTTCCATTTTTTGTGCCACAGCCAATCCCGTTCAGGTCATCCTGGCAGAAACTGAACAGGGAAGAGCTGTCCTTGGTGTAATTGACGGATACTCCCCCAAAGGCGTAGAGCTTGATAGTGATGTAACCCGGAGAAAACAATTCCTGCGTAATATCGGCTATAAAAGGTCACAATAATTTAATGCGCGCCTTTATAGCTTTGGAATTATCTGATGATCTAAGATCACAGTTTGCTTCCGTCTGCCAGGATTTACAACAGTATAACCAGAAGAATGCCAATTGGGTCATACCAGAAAATCTACATATCACTTTTCAGTTTCTGGGTGATATCTATGAATTTCATCTACCAGAGATCAAGCAGATAATTACGGATAAATTTGCTGATTTTCAACCTATTCAATTATCAAAACCAAAACTGCAATTGATCCCTTCCGGCAAGCCACGCCTGCTTTGGGTTAATTACCAGGCAGAATCAGATGAACTTAAAAGTATTCATAGACATCTGGTTTCTGATATTTCTGATCTGGGATATAAATTAGACAATAAATCTCTTGTTTTTCACGTTACTCTCGCAAGATTCAAAGCTGCTCTGCAAGAGAACTTTACGGCTGCTGCCATGAAGCTCCAGTTAGATCAAATCAGCTTTTCACCAGATAAAGTTACCCTGTTCAAAAGTATTCTTAAACCTCAGGGTCCTATCTACCAACCTCTATTTTCTTTTGCTTTGTAAATATCTAAAGGAGACTATATTATGAATAGCAAAGACAAAAATTCGGCTCTCAAAACCGCAATGAGCCAACTCGAAAAACAATTCGGCGCTGGTACTATTATGAAACTGGGTGAAAAACCCCAAATTGATGTAAATGTGATTCCCACTGGCGCTCTCTGTCTTGATGCTGCCCTGGGAATTGGCGGTATCCCCCGCGGGCGTGTCTCTGAAATCTATGGCCCTGAAGCTTCAGGAAAAACTACTCTTGCTCTCCACGTTGTGGCAGAAGCACAAAAATTGAATGGTATTGTGGCTTTTATAGATGCCGAACATGCGCTTGACCCCATATATGCCAAAAGTATTGGAGTTGATACTGATAATCTGCTCATTTCTCAGCCCGATGGTGGTGAACAGGCACTGGAAATTGTGGAAACCCTGGTTCGGAGTAATGCCGTTGATCTCATTGTAGTTGATTCTGTGGCTGCCCTGGTGCCAAGAGCTGAGATTGAAGGCAGTATGGGTGATTCTCACGTGGGTCTGCAAGCCAGATTAATGTCCCAGGCTCTTAGAAAACTTACCGGTATTATTAGTAAAACCAATACCGCTGTGATTTTTATTAATCAAACCAGAATGAAAATTGGCGTTCCTTCATATATGAACCCTGAAACCACAACTGGTGGAGTAGCTCTCAAATTTTATGCTTCTGTGAGACTGGAAGTCCGTAAAATAGGCTCAATCAAAAAAGTTGGCGTAGCTGACGAAATAGTAGGCAATATGGTTCGCGTCAAAGTTGTTAAAAATAAGTTTGCTCCTCCTTTCAAAAAAGTGGAATTCCCCATTACCTTTGGTTTGGGAATTTCCAAAATTGATATTATCCTTGATCTTGCCATTAAATACAAACTCGTTAATAAAAGCGGTTCATGGTACTCTTGCGGTGAAACAAAACTTGGTCAGGGTGCGGAAAAGGTTAAAGAATTTTTCAACGAAAATCCCGAGATATATCTTGATATAGAAAACAAGATCAAACAGGAATTAGGAATGATCGTGGCTGATGATACTGCTAAAGATAAAACAGAAAAATAATAGAGTTTTTGTCATTGAATTTGATGATCAGATCCGGGGTATCCTCACTTCAAAAGCGCTCCGGAATCTGGGTCTTGATAATAAAATAGAGCTGGAGATTGATCAGGATCTTGCTGATAAAATTAATCAGGAAATAATCTCTATAGTTTGGAATAAATTTCTTAACTGGCTTGCATTTCAGGAACGCTCAATTGCCCAAAGCAGACAATATCTTCTCCATCTGCCTTTTGCTGCAGATATCGTTGAGGTCTTAATTGATAAAGCCAGCAAATATAACTATCTTAATGATGAAAGATTTACCCGATTGCTGATCGAATCGCTCATTGATAGAAAGAAAAGCCTGGCTGAAATTAAAAGTAAACTCTATGAAAAACAGATACCATCTCACTTGATTAATACATTACTTTATGAGATATATGATCAGGAATCTCAAAATAAGGTTCTGGAAAATTTAGTTGAACAGCTTTATTTTCGCTGGAAACTGCCAGACCAGAAAAAAAGAGAAAGAAAAGTTTGCGAATATCTTGCCAAACGCGGATTTGATTATCATGAAGCAAAAAATATTTTTTACAGGATAAAAGATGACCCGAAAAATTACGACCAGTACTCTGATTAAAATTATTCACGATTGTGCTCCTCCAGCCCTTGCCTATGATTGGGATAATGTGGGCTTCCTGCTGGGAGATGCCTCCACTGAGATCAATAATGTACTCCTTTGCCTTGATATTACAGATAGAGTTGTTGATGAAGCGATCCGTATAGGTGCAAACCTGATCATCTCGCATCACCCGCTCATCTTTAAGCCCATTAAAAAAATCACTAATCCGCTCTACATCAAACTCATAAAGAACAATATTTCTGTCATATCTGCTCATACAAATCTGGATATTGCACCCGGTGGAGTAAATTCGCAACTCGCTGAATTATTTGAATTAACGGAACTGCAATCTCTTTCCACTTCTATTGGCAGTGAACTTTATCAGGTATCTGTATATATCCTGCCTTCAAATCAGGAAATCCTCTCACAGGCACTGATCAAAAACGGTGCCCGTAATCTGCATTACTATCCTACCCCTGAGGAGATCAAACTTGAGTTTTTCTGTGACAGCTTCAAACTCAATAAAGTTATTGCCGCTATCCATAAAAATCATCCTTCTCCTGATCCGGTATATGCAGTTAATCCCCAAAATAGAGAAAATGATGTCTATGGCATGGGAGTGATTGGTATATTGCCTGAACCCCTTACTATCTCAGATTTTGCTCATAAAGTCAAAGATGTCCTCTCTTCTCCATTCGTGAGAGTCTGGCTCGCAAATAAAAAACCCGATACTCTTATTCAGAAAATCGCTGTCTGTGGTGGTAGTGGCAGCAGTATGATTTCTTCTGCTTCCAATAGGGCTGACGTCTATCTCTCCGGTGAATTCGGCTATCATTCCCGACTTGATAGTCCCATCCCCCTCATTGAAGCAGGACATTTCCACACCGAATTCCCAGTCCTGAAATATCTCAAAAAACTTCTCGACTCTGCTGATGTTCCCGCTCAAATATTCCCCATCGCCAGTCACGAAACTTCCACCAGCACTCTCTATCTTTAATATTTTTCTACCCTGCCAGTAACATCAATTCTGCACTGTTTATACGTATATCCCATATCTTGATGATTTCCCTGATCCTTACACTCATTTTCTCCATTTTCATCACCAGATGAGCTATTTTTCTCAAAATTACTGATTTTATTTAAATAATTTCTTCCCATATCCAGCAAAATACACACACAGTAGTGCTTTCAGGATTTCCCCAATTCCTTCCCACCCCTAAAAAGCATTAGACCCGGAACAACAAAGCACGTACTCACATTTTTATGTTAGATAGTTCTTTGTTGTTCCACCTTAATACCACCTTATAGGAGATGATTAAACAGATGTTATAGAGTATAAAAACTGAAAATTTGTATAAATTGAACAAGTATATTTGCCAATCTCCCATCAATCATATTGCTTTTCCATATTTTTCTGGTACACTTTCGAGTATCATGGACAATAAAAAACTCATAGCTCTTATATTGAGCCTGATTTGTATGAGTGAATAATATTTAAGAAAAACTATATAATTTATTAATTAGGAATCATATCAATATATAAATAATAATTCTAATTTATTTCTTTTAAATAGCTACATTCAAGGAAACATCACTAAAAATATAGTACTAAGGTTAATAACTAATTTATTGTATAATATTTTAGATATTTAAATAAAGACTATCAAATTATTAATTATAAGTACATCTTCACCTTGTTTATCTTGACAAGAATAATACAAAAATCTTATCAAAAAAAGAAATACAGAGTTAATAAATAAGTGAATTTAGTAATTAAAGAGAATTGGTTTCTTATTATCGTAATCAAGCAGTATATATCTTGCACTAATGAATATTAAAGATGTAAGCAACTTGTTAGTGCAAAGTTAATCTACTATATGAAACCGGTTACGAAGTAGTTATATTAATCTTTGCTAATGAAAAGGTTGTTTATATAGTAAAATAATTGGAGGGAAAAATGAAAAAATTGATTACAATTACCATATTTGTAATCTTGATTTCTACTGTTTATAGTCTCTATGCAGTTCCAGTCTCAGATGGATTCGATTATCCTGTTGGTTATCCAGATGGAGATGGATACAATACAACCGCTGGATGGGGATGGTTGGAATTGACAGATGAGGAAGTATATCATCCTGCGAATGATTTTAATGGAAATGGAGGTAGTGATACAGATTTAGGAGATCCTGTTTATGCTGCATCGCATGGTACTGTTGTTGAGCTTGGTAACTACGGAACTGGATGGGGTAATATTATATTAGTTGAGCATTTGTTACCTGATGGGACGCAAATATGGACTCAATATGCCCATTTGCAAGATATATTTGTTTCAGTTGGTGAAAATGTGGTAAAAAATCAAACAATCGGAACCATTGGAAAAGGATATAATAATGAATATTGGGCACATCTACATTTTGAAGTGCTGAAAGTATATCGTAGCCCTTCAGCGTGGGTGACTGGATGGACAACTGATGAGATCAATCAAAGTTACTACGAGCCTACCGCTTTTATAGATAAAAATAGAGATTTAAGGGATGTGCCTATTCTTAATGAACCTGCTGATCAGGCAGAATTCAATAAAGGTGAAAATGATATTCTCTTTGATTGGACTGATGTATCAGGAGCTTCATATTATGAAATATGGATTGATAATAATGAAGGTTTTGGTTCACCGGCTATAGGATTTAATAATGGAAATAATGACTGGATTGCTGAGGGATTTACAAGTCAAAGCAGTTTCAATTTGACAACCTCTCTGCAAAACCAGCTTGATCAGAATTTATACTATTGGAAAGTTTGGATAGTGAATAGCAATCAGGTTCCTATCACAGGGGATTGGTCGGATGTAAGGCAATTTACCTTATTTGTTCCACTCGATGAACCTACCCTTATCGAACCTGCTGATCAAGCGGAGTTCAATAAAGGTGAAAATGATATTCTCTTTGATTGGACTGATGTATCAGGAGCTTCATATTATGAAATATGGATTGATAATAATGAAGGTTTTGGTTCACCGGCTATAGGATTTAATAATCAAAATAATGACTGGATTGCTGAGGGATTTACCAGTCAAAGCAGTTTCAATTTGACAACCTCTCTGCAAAACCAATTTGATCAGAATTTATACTATTGGAAAGTTTGGATAGTGAATAGCAATCAGGTTCCAGTTACAGGGGAATGGTCAGATATACGAGAGTTTTATTTGTTGAATCAACCCAATGCACCTACCCTTATCGAGCCTGCTGATCAAGCGGAGTTTAATAAAGGTGAAAATGACATACTCTTTGATTGGACTGATATATCAGGAGCTTCGTATTATGAAATTTTGATTGATAATAATGATGGTTTTGTTTCCCCGGCTATAGGCTTTAATAATGACAGTGGAGATTGGTTAGCAAATGGAATAGTAACAAGTAGTCAGTTTACACTGAGTATAGCACTGCAAAATCAGTTAAGTCAGAACACATACTTTTGGCAGGTACACGCTTTAGATTCTAATCAATTGCCTATTTATGATTGGTCTGCTTACCGAGAATTTGATTTACTTGATATTCTTCTTCCAGAAATCAAATTAATTGCCTCGGATGGAACGGTAAATGATAAGTTTGGGGGTTCCGTATCAATTTCAGGTGATAATGTCCTGATCGGTGCTTATTGGGATGACGATAATGGCTCTAACTCCGGATCAGCTTATATATATAATTATGATGGCACATCCTGGGTAGAGCAGCAAAAACTCACGGCATCGGATGGAGATACAGGTGATCGTTTTGGGGCTACCGTATCAATTTCAGGTGATTATGCCCTGATTGGTGCTTATTTTGATGACGATAACGGAGATAATTCAGGCTCTTTATACGTCTATCATTATAATGGCACATCCTGGGTAGAGCAACAAAAACTTACGCCATCGGATGGATATGCAGGTGATTATTTTGGGCATTTCGTATCAATTTCAGGAGATTATGCCCTGATCGGTGCTTCTGGTGATAACGATAATGGCAATAGAACCGGATCAGCATATATCTACTATTATAATGGTGCAGAATGGGTAGAGCAGCAAAAGATAACGGCATCGGATGGAAATGAATGGGATGAATTTGGGGATAAGGTATCAATTTCAGGAGATTTTGCACTGATTGGTGCTAATAAAGATGACGATTATGGCTCTTGTTCCGGATCAGCTTATATTTTCCATTATAATGGTACAGAATGGGTAGAACAGCAAAAACTCACGGCATCGGATAGTGATGTTGATGATCATTTTGGGAATTCCGTATCAATTTCAGGTGATCATGCCCTGATCGGTGCTTGGGGGGATGACGATCACGGTGATTGGTCTGGATCAGCTTATATATACAATTATAATGGTGCAGAATGGGTAGAGCAGCAAAAACTTACAGCTTCAAATGGAGATGAAAGTGATCGTTTTGGATGTTCCGTATCACTTTTAGAAGATTATATTCTGATTGGTGCTAGTTGGGATGAAGATAACGGCAATTATTCCGGATCAGCTTATATCTTCCATTATAATGGTGCAGAATGGGTAGAGCAGCAAAAAATCACAGCATCGGATGGTGGTGTTGAAGACTGGTTTGGGGGCCATGTATCACTTTCAGGAGATTATGCCCTGGTCGGAGCTTCTGGAGATGGTGCCGGATCAGCTTATATATACAATTATAATGATAGTGGCAATACTTTGCAGGCAGATTTCACAGCAGATCAAACAAATATAACATTAGGTGATGCAATACTGTTCACTGACTTATCTACTGGTGACCCAGTTAGCTGGGCATGGGATTTTGAGAATGATGGAGTAATTGACAGTAATGTTCAGGATCCAATATTTACTTATCCGGAACCTGGAGTTTACAGCGTGAGTCTTACTATCAGTAATGAAGAGCAACGTGATAGCGATACAGAAGTCAAGATGGACTATATTAATGTAAGTTTTAATTTGGAAGAAATCAAATTAATTGCCTCAGATGGAGCTTCAAGTGATTATTTTGGGGGTGGCGTATCAATTTCAGGAGATTTTGCCCTGATCGGTGCTAGATATGACGACGATAACGGCTCTGCTTCCGGATCAGCTTATATTTTCTATTATAATGGCACATCCTGTGTAGAACAGCAAAAACTCACAGCCTCTGATGGAGCTTCTAATGATTGGTTTGGGTCTTACGTATCAATTTCAGGAGATTTTGCCCTGATCGGTGCAATGTGGGATGACGATAACGGAGATTATTCTGGATCAGCCTATATTTTCTATTATAATGGCACATCCTGGGTAGAGCAGCAAAAACTCACGGCATCAGATGGAGCTTTTAATGATAGATTTGGTTCTGTATCAATTTCAGGTGACCTTGCCCTGATCGGTGCTTATCAAGATGACGATAACGGCTCTGATTCCGGATCAGCTTATATTTTCTATTATAATGGCACATCCTGGGTAGAGCAGCAAAAACTCATTGCATCAGATGGAGATGCAGATGATAGATTTGGTTTTGGATCAATTTCAGGTGACCTTGCCCTGATCGGTGCTTATCAAGATGACGATAACGGCTCTGATTCCGGATCAGCATATATTTTCCAATATAATGGTGCAGAATGGGTAGAGCAGCAAAAACTTTTGGCATCGGATGGAGCTGCAGATGACCATTTTGGGAGCTCCTCAGTTTCGGGTGACTATGCCCTGATCGGTGCTTCCCGAGATGATGATAATGGCTCTAACTCCGGATCAGCTTATATCTTCCATTATAATGGTACAGAATGGGTAGAGCAGCAAAAAATAACAGCTTCGGATGGTGATGCAGAGGATTGCTTTGGGGCTCCCGTATCAATTTCAGGTGATTATGCCCTGATCGGTGCTAGATACGGCGACGATAATGGCTCTAACTCCGGATCAGCATATATCTTCCATTATAATGGAGCAGAATGGGTAGAACAGCAAAAAATCACAGCATCGGATGGAGATGCAGAGGATTATTTTGGGAGTTCCGTATCAATTTCAAGTGACTATGCCCTGATAGGATCCCCTTCCGATAACGATAACGGCTCTAATTCCGGATCAGCGTATATATACAATTATAATGATAGTGGCATTACTTTGCAGGCAGATTTCACAGCAGAACAAACAAACATAACCGTAGGTGATGTAATACAGTTCACTGACTTATCTACTGGTGAACCAGTTAGCTGGGCATGGGATTTTGAGAATGACGGAGTTATAGACAGTGGTGTGCAGAATCCGGTATGGACTTATGAAGAAGCTGGAATTTACAGTGTAAGTTTAACGATTAGTAATGATACTGATAGTGATAATATCTTAAAGAATAATTATATTACCGTATCTGAAGGTTTAGAAAACCTCGAATGGGTAAAATCTGAGGATAATCCAATACTAACGGTCAATGGAACTGGATGGGAGCACTATTTCGTAAATAATTATGTTTTGGATGATGATGATGAATACAAAATGTATTATACTGCCATGGTTCCTAACTATATGGAAGTCGGTTTAGCTACCTCAAGCGATGGTATAAACTGGACAAAAAGTACTAATAATCCGGTTATCCAAAGAGATGTTCAGAACTGGTCTTCATTTCGTATCAAAATAGGTTCAGTGATTAAGAGAGAGGGGACATATTATGCATTTTATTATGGAGATGATCAAAATTTAAATGCTAATGGTTCAATTGGAGTTGCAACTTCGCCTGATGGAATAAATTGGACTCAATATGAAAATAATCCAATTATTTCTTATACAGAAATACCACCTGGAGATCACGGGATATTGAATCCTAATGTAGTTTATGTAAATGGCATTTTTAAAATGTTTTTTTGCCATTCTTATTATGGCGATTGTTATTATGCCGAATCTGATGATGGATTTAACTGGGAGATAAATAATGATCCGGGCATTTACGTTGGAACTTCAATCCGGCATGACGGAAATCAGTATTATGCGCTAAGATCTTTTGCTGAGGAAGATAGTGTCGGAGTATGGACTTCGAACGATGGTATATCCTGGAATCAGTATTCGATATCTTCATTTCTACCTTATCAAGATTGGCAAATAAGCAGTTATGATACTTCTCAAGGATATTTCTCGTTATTACCTGAGATAGAATCAAATGAACTCAAGCTTTTTTTCAGTTCATATCAGGGAGCATGGGGATATCAGAGAATGGGATTTGCCATCGCAGAAGTAAATTTTGTTAATGACTTAGAAGCAGATTTTATTGCTGATAACACATCCGGACTGGCACCTTTAGAAGTTAATTTCACTGATTTATCTGCAGGCAATATAACAAGTTGGGAATGGGATTTCCAGAATGATGGAGTTATAGACAGTAGTGTGCAGAATCCGGTATGGACTTATGAGGAACCTGGAGTTTATAGTGTGAGTTTGACAGTTTCTAATGATGTGTCACGTGAAAGTTCTACTGAATTGAAAGAGAATTATATAACTGTTTTAAGTCCTGATCCTATACTAAATCTGCCTGAAACAATAACCTTTAATGAGGATGAATCTACAATTCTTGATCTGGAAGATTACATTACATATTACAATCTCGAGGAATTGACTGTAAACTGGAACGGAAATGTCGAAGTCCTGATTAGCAATGAAGGTTTGGTGTTGGACTTTACAGCCTCTCTAAACTGGTTTGGTGATGAAATGATTGCATTCACAGTTAGTACCGATTCATCAAGAGAAAGTGTAACAGATAATCTGGATGTAATTGTCACTCCTGTTAATGATCCACCAATTTTAGAAATCACTGGTTCATTTGAAGCCGAAGAAGATATGCTATCCAGTAGTTATGATTTTGGCACTTTTTGTTCTCAAGTTTGGGGAGAGAATGATATTTTGACATTAAGTGCTGACAATTCGGAACACATCAATGTTCAAATTTTAGACTTGGAAGTAGTTTTTGAATCCAATACACCGAACTGGTTTGGGACTGAGGAAATTACATTTTTCCTTAATGATAATATCTCAGAGAGATTTAGCAGAGAGACATCAACTTTTAGCAGTAAACTAATAAATCAGTTTTCAACAGATGATAACGACTCATTAAGAGATATTGTACAACAGATTATAGAAGTAACAATAAATCCTGTAAATGATATACCTGAGTTAAATATGCCTGAACAACTCTTCCTGGATATCGCTGGAGAGCTGAATATTGATCTAAGCGATTATGCTTTTGATATAGATGATGATGCTTTACTTTATTCTGCCATACCGGGAGATGAACTGGAAGTAGAGATTTTGGGAAACCTGGCAATAATTTCATCTGAAATTAACTGGTCAGGAGCAGAAAATGTGATATTTTATGCAGATGATCAGCAGAGTCGAGCTACTGTCAGTGATACAGTTCTAGTAATAAGAGAGTTTATTGCTTATCCTGTAATAGAAGATATTGTAGATGTACCTGATGATCAGGGAGGAAAGGTGATAGTTTCATTCACAGGGAGCTGTTTTGATACTGACAGTCTGATCGTGCGTCCAGGTGAATCATATCAGGTAGAGTATTTATTTGAAGATAACTGGACAGCAGCTAATTCCACTATTGCTTATGGAGCAGATAATTATTTCGTACAGGTTAATACTTTGCAGGACTCAATGCCTGGATATCCCAATGTATATGATTTTCGGGTTATTGCAGCAATGGAAGAGGGGAACTTTGTAAGTAATATTATGTCTGGTTATTCACTGGATAATATATGTCCGGCAGTGCCGTCAGAGCTGCTCTTTGATTCTGGTTATCTCGTTTGGAATGAATCCGTTGATGAAGATTTTGCTTATTTCAGCATTTATCGGGATGGTGATTTGCTGGATTACAGTACAGAGCCAATAATGAGTATTATCGGAGATTCAGGTGACTATCAGGTTACGGCAGTGGATTGTCATGCTAATGAAAGTGAACTTTCGTCAGCAGTTTCTGGGGGTTATCCCTATGGAGATATTGATCATAACCAGGAGGTGGAAGCTATGGATGCATCACTGGTATTACAGTATTTCTGTTTGATAGTCACAGATTGGGAAGAATGGCAGATTGAGGTTGGTGACGTTGATGGTAACGGTAGTGTGGAGGCTTATGATGCCAGTTTAATTTTACAATTTACTGTTGGTTTCATTGATGAATTTCCAGTAGAAGAGGATAGTAGAAAAAATTAAAAAAACCAAACTATATTATGGGCAGACTTAGGTCTGCCCATTTTTTTTAATCCGATAATTGAATTAGAATACGCTACCAGAAATTGAAATATCAGTTAAAATACAAATGTCATAATTTTCAGATCAAGGGAAAATATGTGATTGATTTGAATCTTAGAGAAACCTTACTTTTCTATTTATTGAGAGTAGAATTTCAGAAAAAGATAGCGTAACTATTTAAATAGAAAAGATTTTTCTTGACATAAAAGTGATGTGTTACAGAAAAGACACAACTTATCTTGAGTTTCTAAAGAACCTTTCGGTTTACTCCGATTTGGAACTGACAGCAAACCACAGGAAAAGTTAACAAAGTCTAAGGATATTTGTGAGTTGTATCCAAGATTAAAATTGACTAAAACTCACAGGAGAAAAGGATGAATATTTACGTAGGAAATTTGGATTATCAGGTCACAAGTGAAGATTTGAAAGAAGCTTTCGGCAATTTTGGCGAAGTAGCTTCAGTTAATGTTATCATTGACAGAGAAACAGGAAGATCAAAAGGTTTTGGATTCGTAGAAATGCCTGATGATACCGCTGCAGAACAGGCTATTACTGGTTTAGATGGCACCCCACTTCTGGGACGCAACCTGAGAGTTAACCAGGCAAAGCCAAGAGAAGAACGCCCAGCAAGGCGCAATCGTTATTAATCAACAATAATCAACCTGCTCAGATTATCTGACAGGTTCAGGTTAATGAAAGGTTCACTTCACAGTGAACCTTTCTTTTTTGTCTGCATTTTAAGTAATGCCGTCTGACGAAACTGAATATCACAATTAAATCTAAAAAAAAGAACAAAATTTTGTGATTATACTTGACTAACTATTTCAAAACTACAGAAAAGTGCCATAGTTAGCTGGAGAGAAACAGGACAAAAATTGACTCCAGCGGAACTGAAGATCATTAAGGAACCAATTGAACTGACCTTTGTTTCGGCAAAGGTTTCTATAACTAATAATTAAAAAATATAAAAGAGGTAGTAATGAAAAGATTAGGAATAATGAAAGAGACTAAGAATCGCTGGGAACGCCGGGTGCCTATGAATCCGCAATCTGTCAAAAAACTGGTGGATAATGGTTATCAGGTGGTGATCCAACCTTCTGAGATCAGAATATATTGCGACGAAGAATATCGTGATGCCGGAGCTGAACTGAGTGATGACCTTAGTAAATGCGATCTGATCGTGGGAGTGAAGGAAATACCAATCGAAAGCCTTATACCGGGCAAGCCTCATCTGTTTTTTTCACACACTATCAAGGGACAGGATTATAATATGCCACTTCTGCAGTACTTTCTGGATAGTAAGAGCACTTTGTTAGATTATGAGAAGATCATAGACGAGAAAGGCAGAAGACTGGTATTTTTTGGCAAGTTTGCGGGAAATGCCGGCATGGTAGATGCACTTTGGGCAGCCGGACAGCGCTACTTTCAGGAATATGGCATCAACACACCTTTTTTGAAAGTAAAACAAAGCTATCAATATGACTCTCTGGAGCAGTGCCTGGCAGAATTAAAAGAAATTGGTGAAGAAATCAAAAGAGATGGATTGCCGGCAGAAATATGTCCCTTTAATATTTGTCTGCTTGGTTATGGCAATGTATCTATTGGTTGTCAGGAAATATTATCAGCTTTTCCAATACGCCAGGTTGAGCCATCAGCATTAGCTGGACTGGAAGTAAATCATAGAGCAGACGAGATGTATCTTTCTATCTTCAAGGAAGAACACCTGGTTGAACGAAAAGACGGAACTGGGTTTGAGTTAATTGATTATTTTGTGAATGGTGATCAATATAAATCAAAGATGGAGAAGTATTTGCCTTATTGTACCATGTATATGAGCGGTATATATTGGGCATCTGGATATCCGGTGTTTCTAAAAAATAGTGAACTGAGTAAATTACAGAGTAAGCAGCCTAAGCTTGTTATGATCGGTGATATTACCTGCGATCTGGAAGGCTCTATTGAAGCTACCCGCAAAGTGACTATGCCAGACAATCCCGTATTTATCTATAATCCAACCACAGATGAACTTACAGACGGTTTCAAGGGCAAAGGTTTTGCAGTATGTGCAATTGATAATCTTCCCTGTGAATTTCCCCGGGAAGCCTCAGATTTCTTTAATTCAGTACTGGAACCATTTGTACCTGCCATGCTCGATAATGATTACGAGAGATCAATAGCAGATTCTACTCTGCCGGAAGAAATAAAGCCTGCCTGTATTGCTCATCAGGGAAAGCTTGAAGAAAATTATCAATACCTTAAAGAATTTTTAAATAGATAAAAGGAGGTAGATTGTGACAGGAAAAGCAACTGCCGGTAACTCAGGAAAATCAGTTCGCAGTGACTGTTTTGTATCCTTGGAACTTACTAAATCCGGGGGTATCGAGATTAATCTTAAAAGCAAAGTGGAAGTGCTTTATGGTGAAAATATCCGTCAGGAATGCCTGAAAGTTCTTAAATTTTATAATATCAAAAATTGTAAGCTGGCAGTGGAAGACAGTGGTGCTTTGAATTTTGTAATTCAGGCACGTCTGGAAGCAGCAATTCGAGAAATTATCGAAACCGATAAAGAATATCTGCCAGAGATGCTGACTCAAAATCTTTATGGTACAAAAAAAGACCGTTATCGCAGAAGCAGACTTTATCTACCGGGCAATACACCCAAACTGGCTATTAATGCCGGATTACATAAACCTGATGGAATCATTCTCGATCTGGAAGATTCTGTTGCTCCTGCAAAAAAATATGAAACACGCTTCCTGGTGCGAAATACTCTAAGAGCTCTTGATTTCTATGGGGCAGAACGGATGGTGAGAATTAATCAAATCCCTGCCGGGCTTGAAGATCTGAAATATTTGTTACCTCATAACGTAAATGTGATACTGATACCTAAATGTGAAGATCCTGAACAGATTGGAGTTCTGGAAGAAGTAATAGGTGAGATGAAAGATAAGCATGATCTGGAACATCCTATCTGGCTGATGCCAATAATTGAAAGTGCTCTGGGCGTGATAAAAGCCTATGAAATAGCAACTGCTTCTCCCTATATAGTTGGACTGGCAATTGGTCTGGAAGATTATACAGCAGATCTGGGTACACAGCGCACCTTGGAAGGAAATGAGACATTTTTTGCCAGATGTCAGGTCGTCAATGCCGCCAGAGCAGCTGGGATCCAACCGATAGACAGCGTGTTCAGTGATGTTTCTAATATGGAGGGTTTGGCGAAGAATGTACAGAATTCCAAGCAGCTTGGTTTTGATGGTATGGGTTGTATTCATCCTCGTCAGATACCTGTAATTCATGAGAATTTTGCTCCTGATGAAAACGAAATTGCCAAGGCAAAGCTAATCGTGAATGCCTATATTATAGCTGAGGAACAGGGACAAGGAGTCGTTTCACTTGGTTCTAAGATGATTGATGCACCTGTTGTGAAACGTGCTCAACGCACTATAGATATTGCACTTAAGCTAAATAAGATAGACGCAAACTGGCGTGATGAATTTCTGAAGGAGGACTAAAAATGGCAGCCGAATTAGTAAAAAACTTTGTAGGACGCACAGTTCCAACTGAAGTAAATGGTAAGAAAGAAGTTCCCTATCTGGGTAATGGAAAATATAGACCAGAAGGTCGCCGTTATGGTCCGCCTATAGTATGCGCCGAAGATTATCCATCTGATGGAAATAAAGTAGTTCCCAACTTAAAAGAAGCATTACAGGCAGCCGGACTGAGAGATGGTATGATTATCAGTACTCATCATCATTTGCGTAATGGCGATCTGGTAGCGAATGAGGTTTTCAAAATCGCCAGTGAGATGAAAATCAAAGACCTGGTCTGGTTCCCTTCGGCTTCTTTCCCCTGCCATGCCGAGGTCATAAAATATTTGGATGATGGCACTATCCATCATATCGAAGGCAGTATGAATGGACCTTTGGGCAGATACTGTTCAGAAGGTAAAATGCGTGGAACAGCTATACTGCGTTCACACGGAGGACGCTATCAGGCAGTGGAAGATGGTGAAGTGGTTATAGATATTGCCGTGCTGGCAGCCCCTGAAGCCGATCCATTTGGTAATGCTAATGGTTTGCATGGACCTTCTGCCTGCGGTGGACTCGGTTTTGGTCTGGCAGATAGTCAATATGCCCATAAATCTATAATAGTAACAGATAATCTGATACCATTCCCCTGCATACCCATGCAGCTTCATGGCAATTATATTGATTATGTGGTGGTAGTGGATAAAATAGGTATTCCTGAAATGATCGTAAGCGGGACTACTCAGATAACTAAAAGCCCTGATCGACTTTTGATTGCAGAACTTACAGCAAAATTCTGTGAAGCTGCGGGACTTATCTATGATGGATTCTGTTTCCAGGCGGGAGCTGGTGGAACTTCGCTTTCCATTGGAATATATATCCATGAAATTCTAAAGAGAAAAGGCTGGAGAGCTCGCTGGTCCATAGGTGGCACCACCAAATACAGCACCAAAATGCTGGAAGAAGGCTCTTTAGAATATATGCTGGATGGTCAAACTTTTGATCATAATGCTGTGGAATCAATGGATAAAAATGATAACCATTACGCAATTTCAGTATTCCACTCTTATGATTATCACAGCAAAGGATTTTATCTGACCATGATGGATTTGGTGGTTTTGGGTGCCACAGAAGTGGATGTTAATTTTAATGGCAATGTGGTTACGCATTCTGATGGTTTGCTGCTGCATGGCATTGGTGGCTGGCAGAACTGCCTGTTTGCCAAATGTACTATTTTACCGATTCCTCTTTTCCGTAACCGGATGCCCGTTATACTTGATCAAGTAACTACTATAGTGGGGCCAGGCAGTATGGTGGATGTGATAGTTACAGAACGTGGTATTGCCATAAATCCTCTGAGAAAGGATTTGATAGATAAAACAAAGCATTCCGGATTGCCAATTAAAACAATTCAGCAACTCAAAGCAGAGGCAGAAGCGATTTGCGGAAAACCTGCTAAACCAGAACTGGAAGACGATATAGTTGCCATTATCAAATGGGTAGATGGCACAGTGATAGATAGCGTAAAAAAAGTAAAAACTAAATAAAACATGGAGGACACAATGGCTAAAAGAACCGTTGTAACAATGCCCGGAGATGGCATAGGAAAAACCGTATTACCTGAAGCGATTCGCGTACTTGATGCAGTAGGATTTGAAGCAGAATATGTTCATGCCGATATCGGCTGGGAATTCTGGTGCAAAGAAGGAAATCCACTTCCCCAGAGAACTTTGGATTTATTAGAAGAACATGGTATCAGTCTTTTTGGCGCTATCACAAGCAAGCCAAAATCTGAAGCAGCAAAAGAATTGTGCTCTACTCAGCAGGATAAGGGTCATGTATATTACAGCCCTATCGTGGGTTTACGTCAGCATTTTCTGCTTGATATCTGCCAGAGACCATGCAAAACATTTAAGGGTAACCCTTTGAACTTTATTCGTCGTGGTGCTGGAGATACAATCGAAGAACCTGAAGTAGATGTGGTTATTTTCCGTCAAAATACCGAAGGTCTTTATGGTGGTGTGGAATGGACAAATCCTCCTGATAAGGTGTATGAAGGCTTGATGACACATCCTAAATTCGTGAAAAATTTTGGCTGGTGCCCCCGCGAAGAGCTGGCGATCAGTACCCGCATTTTCACTAAGAAGTATTCTCAGCGTATTTGCGAACAGGCTTTTGAATATGCCAAGGAATTTGGTTATAAGAAAGTAACACTTTGCGAGAAACCAAACGTGATCCGTGAAACTTCTGGCATGATGCTGGCAATCTGTCGTGAATTAGAAAATAAATATCCAGAAATCACCTTTAATTATACGAATATAGATGCCCAGATGATGTGGATGACCAAGAATCCAGAAACTTATGGTGTGATCATTGCCGGAAATATGTTCGGTGACATCGTATCTGATGGTTTTGCTGGTTTAACTGGTGGATTAGGTTTTGCCTGCAGTGCTAATATTGGCAAAAAAGTGGCTATTTTTGAACCGACTCACGGTTCTGCTCCCAAATATGCTGATTATGAAGTATCCATAGTATCTCCTATCGCTATGGTATTATCTGCCTGCATGATGCTGGATCACATTGGTGAGACAGATAAGGCGATTACGATCAGAAAAGCCGTTTCCAAAGTAGTGGAGGAAGGCAAAGTTCGCACTTATGACATGATGAAAATGAGCGGTAAGCCAGATGTAGTTTCAAAAGGTGCAGCAAGCACTCAGCAGATGACTGATGCTATCATTGCAGCTTTATAAATAGGAGGAATAATGACAGTAAAGGAATTGTGGCCGGAACTGGAATGGATAAAAGATGAGCAATTGCGTGCCCAGACAGAAAAAACCTGGAAAATTGCTTTGGAAAGAAGCGTACTTACGGCAGAAGACCTGATGCGTATTCCTTTCACTTTGCTTTGCGGTCCTGACCTTAAGGTTACTTTTATGGATCATAAACGCAGCGTGGTGCATATTGCCAAAGATGCTGGTGAGATAGTTAATAACTCATATCATGGTGAATTGCCGGTTGATATGGACGTACTGATAGCTGGTGCCATTCTTTGTGATGTGGGCAAGCTGGTGGAATATGTTCTGGATGAAAATGGCAAAGCGGTGCAGGGCTCTTATGGCAAATATCTGCGTCATCCATTCAGTGGAGTATCACTGGCAGAAGAATGTGGTGTTCCAGCCCCTGTTTCTCACATTATAGCAGCTCACGCTGGCGAAGGTGATATGATCAAGCGCACTACCGAAGCATACATTGTTCATCATGCTGATTTCATGACCTTTTTACCCTTTAAAAGCAGATTGCAGGTTTAGGAGGACGTATGAGTTTAACCCTTATAGAAAAAATCCTGGTTAATCACAGTGATAAAACTGATGTGAATCCTGGTGATATTGTAGATATCTTTATAGATGCCCGAGTAGCACGTGATTTTGGCGGAGCTAATGTAGTAAAGAATATGCAGGATAATAACCTGACATTAGCTGATCCTAAACTCACAATGTTCACCTTTGACTGTAATCCCGGCGGCAGCGATCAGAAGTATGCTGTTAATCAGCAGATATGTCGTGTTTATGCTCGTGAGCAGGCCCTAAAAGTGTTTGATATTAACAGCGGTATCGGAACTCATATTCTCATGGATAAGGGTCTTGCTTATTCTGGATCCACAGCAATCAGCACAGATTCTCATGCCAATATTATGGGTGCCGTAGGTGCTTTTGGTCAAGGTATGGGTGATAAGGATATTGCCGCAGCCTGGGCAAATGGCAAGGTATGGTTCAAAGTTCCCAAATCGGTAAAACTCACTATAAAAGGCAAACGCCCAGCGAATATTGCAGCAAAGGATATTGCGCTTAATCTGCTGGCAGAATTTGGTGCAAATACTCTTCTGGGATACGCTGTGGAAATTTATGGTGAAGATATTGATAAACTCACTCTGGATGAACGCATCACAATCTCCAGTATGGCTACAGAGATGGGCTGCATTGCAATTCTCTTCACGCCTAATGAAGAAATTATGAAGTTCTCATCTAAAATGGCAGGTAGAAAGCTGGAACTTGTGGAAGCAGATAAAAATGCTGACTATGACCAGGTTCTGGAGCTGGATTTCAGTACTTTTGTGCCTCGTACATCTCAGCCTGGTAAACCGCATGACACGGTTGCTGTAAAATCACTTGATAAAATTAAAATAGATAGTGCCTTTATTGGCAGTTGCACAAATGGCAGAATAGAAGATCTGCGGGAAGCTGCTGTAATTTTGAAAGGTAGAAAAGTAGCTCCAGGCGTTGTGCTTAAGATAGTTCCATCCACAGATGATGTCTGGAATCAGGCACTTCAGGAAGGATTGATCAAGATATTCAAAGATGCTGAAGGTCTGGTGGGTAACGCTGGTTGTGCTGGTTGTGCTGCCGGGCAGATAGGTCAAAATGGCGCTGGTGAGATCACTATCTCTACTGGCAATCGTAATTTCCCTGGCAAACAGGGGAAAGGAAGTGTATATCTGGCTTCTCCAGCCACTGTAGCAGCTTCTGCTGTAGCTGGCTATATCACAACTCCAGATTGTATTCCTGATCATCCGGCATTGTTTACTCAAACTGCTTCCCAGGCTCAAGCAAAGACAACTCATGATACGGAGAAGAAAACGGCTAAACCCGAACAGATTGAAGGACGTGTCTGGTTCATCCAAGAAGATAATATTGATACTGACATGATCTTCCATAATCGCTACCTCACCATTACTGACCTGGCTGAAATGGGACAATACACCTTTGATAATCTGGCTGGATATGAAGATTTTGCCAAAAAATCAAAACCCGGTGATATTGTTGTTGTGCAAAAGAATTTTGGTTCGGGCAGCAGCAGACAGCAGGCAGTGGATTGCTTTAAATCACTGGGAGTTCAGGCGATTATAGCTGAATCCTTTGGTTCAATTTATGAGCGTAATGCCATTAATGCTGCCTTCCCGATCATGACATATAATGATATCGCTATACTTGATCTCAAAGATGGCGATATGATCAAAGTAGATTTTACCAGTGGTAAGATCACTAATAAAACTAATAATAATAGTATTCAGGCAGAACCATTCTCTGATGTGCAAATGGAAATCTACCATAAAGGTGGAATCTTCGGATAAAGGAAGGAGAAATTATGGGAAAGACTTATGTAGAAAAAATATTTGGTGCCCAGACGGGTTCAATAGTATTTGCCAAACCTGATCTGGTGCTCACACACGATAATACTGCCAGTATTGCAAACACATTCAAAAAGATGGGTGGTACTAAGGTTGCTGATCCTAACCAGCTTCTGGTTGTACTGGATCATAATGCTCCACCCACTACTGATAAACTCGCTAACCAGTATCAGGCAATACGTGACTTTGTAAAAGTTCAGGGTATCAAGAAATTTCATGATGTTGGTGATGGTATTTGTCATCAGGTGATGAGCTATCATGCCAAACCAGGAATGATCATTGTTGGTTCAGATAGTCATACCTGCACCGCAGGAGCTTTTAATACAATGTCTGCCGGAATTGATAGAACTGAATCTGCAGGACTCTGGAAACGTGGTGAAACCTGGTTTCGCGTACCTGATTCCATCAAGATCAATCTCACTGGCTCACTTTTAAAAGGAGTTTTTGCCAAAGATATCTCGCTGTGGATAATCGGTATGATAGGTTCTGCGGGAGCTAATTACTGCTCTATCGAATATCATGGTGATGGTGTGAAAACCCTCACTATTTCTCAAAGAATGACCCTGGCAAACCTGGCTTCAGAGATGGGTGCAAAAAATGCTGTATTCCCTCCAGATAAAGTACTGGCAGACTTTCTGAGTGTAGATACTATCGAAAATGGCACCTGGGCAGATCCTGATGCCACATATATTCAGGAAATTAATATCAATCTCAGCGAGGTATTCCCGCTGGTTGCCTGCCCACATCACGTAGATAATGTGAAAGCGCTTTCAGAAGTTGAACGTACCCCGATTCATCAGGCTCTTATTGGCACCTGCACAAATGGTCGTCTGGAAGATATGCGCATTGCTGCCCAGATATTGGATGGCAAGAAGATCCCGAAAGGCTTCCAGCTCCTGGTATGCCCGGCATCAAAAGAAATCTATCTTCAGGCTATGGAAGAAGGACTCATCGCCAAAATGATGAATGCCGGTGCTGTGATCCTCAGCTCTTCCTGCGGTCCCTGCCTGGGAACTGGTCAGGGAATTCCTGCTGATGGTTATAATATATTATCAACTGCTAACCGTAATTTCCTGGGACGCATGGGTAATAAAAAGGCTTTTGTTTATCTGGCTTCACCTGCAGCAGTAGCATATTCAGCTCTTAAGGGTGCAATCACTGATCCTCGCGGGTTCAAAGCTAATGATAAATTCCCTTATCAGCATGAACAATCAGACACCGTTACAATTGCAGAAACAGATAATCGCAGATTAGGCACTACCTGGAATTATGCCGATGTGGATAACCTGAATACTGACCAGATGTTTGCCGGGAATCTTACCTACAAAGTGCTCAGCTCAGATCCCGAAGCTATCATGCCCTATCTTTTCATAGATTTCGATCCTAATTTCACCAGGAATGTGCAATCCGGTGATGTATTGATAGCTGGTGAAAACTTTGGCTGCGGTTCATCCCGCGAGCATCCTGCCGTAGGACTTGCTCATGCCGGAGTGAAAGCTGTTATCGTGAAATCAGTTAACCGGATTTTCTATCGTTCTTCAGTTAATCAGGGTTTACCTATTATTGTTCTGCCCGATGTGGTTGATGCCTATAATCCTGGTAATGAAGTCAATGTTGATCTGGAAAAAGGGCTGGTTATTATTGCTGGAAAGGAATTCCCCTTCCCACCACTACCCCCGGCTCTGCTGGAAATATTCCAGGCAAAAGGTCTGGTAAACTGGATAGTTAATAATTAAACATATAAAAGCAAAAAGCCCGGAATTCCGGGCTTTTTCTTTATTTTCTCTAATCCCAACTAAGTTATCGAGTTAAGATGATGTACTCATCAGATTGACTTGAGCACGACCATTATTCCCTCCCAGTCTTAAGTCAATCTGCTTCGCATCTTAACTCAATACCTCCCAGCCAGAAAAAATTTATTTACACTTTTTTCAGGATATTGTTTTTTTACTCTGTGAAATTAGAATAGGAAAAATTTATGGACATATTAAAAAAGTTGATTAATGAATTATTAAAAGAATGGCAGGGAGGTAATTCACCCGGATTTGCCATTTCTATCATTAGTAAAAAATCTTACTTTGATTCATATTATTACGGCTGTGCCTCTCTGGAACACTCTATCCCTATTGATCAGGATACCATCTTTTATCTCTGTTCACTTTCTAAACAGCTTACTGCTGCCTGCCTTGCTTTCCTGATCGAGGAAAATAAAATATCCCTCTCTAATCCTCTCAGAAAATTTTTCCCAGAATTACCCGCTGGCGTTTACGACCCCATCAATATCGGTCATCTCGTTCATATGACAAGCGGAATACATGAATGGTATGATATGATGGAATTTTCCGGCAGTTATAATGATGAATATCCCTGGCGAAAATCAATTATTTCACTACTTGCAAGACAGAAAAAACTAAGCTTTACCCCCGGTGATCGTTTTTCATACTGCAACACGAATTATTCACTGGTGACACTGATCATCGAAATGATCACCAGCAAAAGCCTGACAGAATTTGCCCGACAGATGATCTTTGAACCCCTGAACATGAATTCCACCTTCTTTTGTGAAGATAATAGCCGGGTAATTCCTCATCTTGCCGCAGGCTATTACAGGATTGCCAATACAAATAAAATTGCTGATAAATTGCCTCCCTTGATCGGTGCCGGAGGAGTATATTCTAATCTTCCCGATATGACCACCTGGCTTCAGACCATTCTTAATCAAAAGTGGCAACCTTACATTTTTAAAACTTTGTTTGAACCCAATCTGCTCAATAATGGCAAGCCTAATCCTTATCTGATGGGATTCAAAAACCACTATTATCATGATCATTTCATCCTTGATCACGGTGGAGCAGTCCCCGGTTTCTTTACCCATATCTCTTATTTACCTCACCAGAATTGCGGGTTTGTCTGGCTGGCGAATCACAGTAATTTCAAACCGGATCAGTTCACAAATGCTTTGCTCAGCTATCTGGAAACCGAATTCAAACCAGTTAATAATTCAATCGGAAATTCAATCCCTCAGCTTGATGATCCTGCCAAATATTCAGGTAATTATATCTACCTGGATGATGAGAAATCTCTTACATTGACCGCAGAGAATAGCTACCTGCATATTGAAGGAAATCCAAACGAATTTCAGCAGCAGCAGGATAATGTCTTTGTGAATGTCAACGACAACTCTAATTTCATCATAATTGAAGAATATCACCAGCTTGTTATTTTGCGTATTATCTCAGAAAATGACGATAAATTTCTTCTTAAAACTCTGAATCTTCCCAGACTGAAGGATTATAAGCAGTTCTTTGGAAGTTATTACAGTCCAGAACTGGATGTTACTTATTCACTCACTTATTGCAAAGATAAACTTTATATAGATGCCGTGAAAAGATTTTCTGGTACTGACCTTATTCTCATTGCTTCAGATGTTTTTCTTAGTCCCATAAAAGGATTTAAACTTCGCTTTCAAAGAAATAATAAACAGAAAATTATTTCCTTTATTCTGGACAGCTCCCGTTCACAGAATTTCACCTTCCACAAAATCCTCGGCACCAATTTCTAAACAACCCGCAATTTCTCTTTAATAAATAGCATATTACATATTATTACCGCTTAATATATGTTAAAGTGGTATTTAGTAGCTAATTGTATTTAATCCACTCCATTCAGAGTTTGCCAGAAGGTGTTCCTGCAAAGCTCCAAAATCATTAAAATCCCCACTACAAAACTGTTTCAGCTTCTTTACAGCTATAAAGTGACCTTCCAGAGGAACAACTCAACCCGGCATAACATAAAAATGTTATGCCGGGTTGAGTTGTTCCTCTGGAAGTCTGGTAATAGTCTACAAATAATAGAAAGTAGGGATTGGCAATTTTCAGTTGAATATCTGTGATGAGGTATAAAGGTTGACATTTATTTTAGGGGAAAAAGTGATGTAATTTATGAAAGAGATATTAAAAGAGCATTTGGAGTCAGGGGTAGTACAATTATCTGATAGTGCCGGTATCGTGGCATTTTTTGGTGATGGTAAGATGCTGATGTGTGCGATGACGAGTGATATATCAGCATACCTGGCAGTATATTTTGGTGATGATATCGATGATAAGAACATCGGTGAATTATTAGAGCAATGCGATAAAATAGGCTACTGGGAGACTGATAGGATATTTTCAGCATTACTGGGATATAAAGCCCTTGAGCAGAAGTATAATCCACCTTTTAATCGAATAATAAGATATTATGATGATTATCAATACCTGGGATTAAATTTCGTAAAAATACCCTTTATCAAAGTAGAAAGCACAACAATAAATGACTTTTTTTATATTGGGCCTTTCAGGAGCCGTTATTTTGTACATGATGTGATAGATGCCTCTGCGGAATATTTTAAAACGCCGTCCTGTCCAGGAGACTCCTTTCCCTGCGAATTACTTGAAGCGAAAAAATGCACGGGATACTGCATCCAGAATCAAGAGCAGCTGGCAGCGGATCTAACAAAGTATTTTCTGCAGCCAAAACAAGAGAATCTGGATATACTCACTAAGGAAATTGATACTTTACTGGATGGTTTTTTATTCACCAAAGCAGAAGCAGTGAAGCATCAGAAGAAATTATTAAGTAATTTTTATCATCAGGTTGCTTTTCTAATAGTTACCAAGCATTTGAATTTAAAATATGAATATGATGGCAAAAACATAGAGATAGCTAATGGTTTGCTCAAGCGGATAGATGGCAGAATACTGGAGCGTGTAAACCAGAAATATCAGTTAAATGAATTATTTGCTATAGATAAATCTGAGCTGGATGAGAGATGGGTGATCTATAATGAAGTGAGTAGCAAAATACCTGAAAAACTGCTTGAGTGTTATGAAACCACACAGCAGCAGTTGAGTAAATATTTGTTAAATAAGGAATAGGAATGGAGAGGAGCAAGAAAATAAATTTGTTAATAGTTGATGATGATGTAAGCACGGCCCGTAGCCTGCAATTGATGATCAGCAAGAAATATGAAAATATCAATGTTGAAACAGCTAATGGAGGATTTGCAGCCATGCGACGGATACGTCAGGGTGGGATAGATGCAGTATTGACCGATGTGGCAATGCCTGATATGAATGGTTGTGACTTATATAGAAAGATCATGGAGACTAATGATAATATCCAGGTGATCATGATGTCAGCCTATTATGATCCATCTCATTCAGTGGTTAAAGCTAAATTGGAAGGACTTAAGGACGTGGTTCCCAGTCTGGAGCTGATAGAGAAAAAGGATCTTGTCGAACAGATATTTAAAAAAATAGAAGAGCACTTTTTAAAATAAAGGGAGTACATAGCTGCTGATGTGAAATTACTTGCAATAGTTCTATTTATCCTGTTGATATTGCCCTGTTATTCAGAAGTATTGAATTATGATAATATCTACGTAACTTATCATGGTTCAGACGGTAAAATAGCCTCGGAACTAGGTAGGCAATTAGCAGCAGATATTGGCGACTTTCAGAAACAGACGGGACATTACCCAGAGCTTAAAACCCAGATCATAATAGCAAAAGACCATGCAGAATACCAGAGTTTTGTGGAAAGCAGTGGTGGAATCCAGGAATTTTCTCAGGCAATATTCAGGAGAAGCACAAATACGATCTATATCCGCAATCCCAAAGATAACCTGCGATTTAATCAGTTGAATAAGATATTACTGCACGAATATATCCATAGTTTTGTGTTTCACTATTTCAGGAATGCTCCTTTATGGTTCCACGAAGGTATGGCAGTATATTTCAGCAATGATTTTGGCAGTAACCGGGAACTAGGTCTGGCAAGGGATTACCTTTTTGGCAATACCAGACCATTATCACAGATGAGGACGAATTATCCGCGAAACCGGATAGAGTGGGAATCGTTTTATGCCAAGTCAGCTTTAGCGGTACGTTATCTGTATCAGAACAAAAAAGAACAATTTTACCGCATGTGGGATCTGGCAGAGGAAAATCATAGTTTTAATTCTGTATTTCTAAGAAGTATAAAATATACGGCACTCGATTTTTCCTTATTTTTTGAGGAGTATTGTGCTTCACATTTTCGATCTGAGATCATCCTTGCACTCAGTGGAATGATCTGGCTGTTGTTCCCCTTATTGTTCATTATTGGCTATTTACGCCGTCAGCATAAAATACGACAAAAACTAGCAGCAATGGAAGCAGAGGAAATGGAGCAGGAAGCGGAATTGATTGAAATATATGAGAATGGAGTTGACGAGGAAGATTAGAAGATTAAAATAGTATTATAAAATACAGGAGCAGCCATGGAGGAATTTGACAAGCTGGTGCAGATAGTTGCGGATTTACGTAATCCAGAAGCAGGATGTCCCTGGGATAAAATCCAGACCCATAAAAGTCTTGTACCTAATTTTATAGAAGAGCTTTATGAAAGCATAGAAGCGATAGAAGCAGGGGATATGGAAGATCTACGGGAAGAACTGGGAGATCTGATGCTGCATATTGTGATGCAAAGCAGGATAGCAGAAGAAGCTGGAAATTTTAAGATGGGTGAAGTTCTGCAGAGCATCAATGAGAAATTGATCCGTCGTCATCCACATATATACGCTGATGAACAGGTGGAGGATGCCAAAGGAGTGAAATTGAACTGGGAGCAAATCAAGCTGAAAGAGAAGACACATCGCAAATCAGCTCTGGAAGGCGTTCCTCTGGGTATGCCCAAACTGATAGTAGCTCAGAGGATGCAGGAAAAGGCAGCTGCAGTAGGCTTTGATTGGGATAATCACCACCAGGTATTTGATAAACTTTCTGAAGAAATTGCAGAATTAAAGGAAGCTATCGAAGAAGAAGATCCTGTTCATATTGAGGAAGAGTTGGGAGATTTGCTTTTTACAGTGGTGAATTTAAGCCGCAAGCTGGGAATTGATGCGGAGATGGCATTATCAGGCACAAATCGCAAGTTTGAAAGACGGTTTATGCAGGTCGAAGAAATTTATAATGGAAAAAAAACAAAGATGCATGATAGCAGTCTTGAGCAGTTAGATGAAGTTTGGAAAACAGTTAAAGATACTGAAAAATAGTACTTCCAATACAATAAAGCTGTATTTTATAATTGGAAGTTTACTGATATTGATCAGTTTTCTGGTATTTACCAATCTCTTGAGCAAAGATATTCAAAGAGATGTATCAGTGGTACCTGATCTTTATGCTCAGTTTATTGGTTTGCCAGACAATGTAAATCTGGAGAATTTCCTGACAGATTATTTTATGACAGAGATCATCCCTTTTATAGATTACCCCATAATCTTTTGTGATAGTTTACGGGTACCTTTTTCCTGGGAAAATATCAATGTGGAGATGCGTAATTTTGAATCATTAGATCAGGCAGATAAGGATAAACTTCATAAGATGGTAAAGCGTCTTCATAACCGGGGAAGTTATACATTGCTATATCAGAACCGAAGAAAAGATAATCTGATCGGCTACGTATATTTTGGGGAAACTAGTTCCATGAAGCAATTGCGATATATGCCTTATGTGGCAAGTATATTCGTGGTGATATTTATTGCAGTGGGAGCATTTGCCTTGGGATATATGCGCAGAAATGAGAAGAATCAGCTCTGGATCGGACTGGCAAAAGAGACTGCACATCAATTTGGCACACCCACGTCATCACTTGTGGGCTGGCTCAGCATCATGCGTAGTAGACTGGAAACGGCAAGTAATCCAGAAGAATCGAAAGAGCTTCTGGAATATATAGACCATATTGAGACGGATGTGAACCGACTTCAGAACGTAGCTTCCCGGTTTGGTAAAGTGGGCTCCACCATAAAACTGCAGAATACAATTTTGGATGCGATAATAGAGGAAACAGTAACTTATTTTCGCTCACGAGTACCGCAGGACAATAATAAGATAAGTATATATTATTTTAGTGAAATACACGGTGTGGTATTAAAGATAGATAATGATCTGATCAAGTGGACGCTGGAGAATATGATCAAAAATGCTATTGATGCCATGACCGGCAAAGGTGGTAAGATAATACTTACATCAGTGGTTAGGGAAGGCAATGTGATGATCAGGATAAGTGATGAAGGTAAGGGTATAGCAAGAAATATGTTCCAGCGGGTATTTCTGGCAGGGGTAACCAGTAAAGAACGGGGCTGGGGACTCGGCTTGAGCCTGGCAAAACGAATTATCGAAGAATATCATCAGGGAAAGATCAGAATTGTGCAAAGCGAATTGAAAAAAGGTACTACCTTTGAGATATTATTACCAATAAAAGATCTGGAGGCATAATGTATTTATTATCCAGACAGCAGATGTATGATTGTGATCGATATACAATCAATGATGGCATACCGGGCAAAGAATTAATGGAAAATGCCGGCAGGGGCAGTGCAGAATACATTAGAGATAATATTCTGAGTGCTGGTGAAATAATAATTTTCTGTGGAAGCGGTAATAATGGGGGAGACGGATTTGTAATAGCCAGATATCTGTGCAGCTGGGATTATAAAGTAACGGTAATTTTAACTGGTAAAACTGAGAAGATGACATCAGAAACTCTGGAAAACTATCAGAGTTGCCTGGATATGAATATCACAATGAAAACCATCGGCAGCTATGAAGATTGGCAGGCTTTGCAAATAAATATCACCAATTTTTCTCTGGTTATAGATGCAATCTTTGGAATTGGTTTTAAGGGAAACCTTCGAGGCTGGATAGTGCAATTGATAGCAGAGATAAATGATAGATCAAAGCTGACAGTTGCAATAGATATTGCCAGTGGGGTTGATGCCGATAATGGGGCAGCCCGGTCAGCTATACAGGCAGATCATACTCTAACTGTGGCAGCAATAAAATATGGCTCGATTATGGAAGCAGGTAAATGGCATTCGGGAAAGATCACAGTTATTGATATTGGCATTCCTCAGGAAGTGATCAGCGGGAAAAGACCGAAAAGTGTGCTTATTGATGCCGGATCCGTAATATTACCAGAGCGAAAAGGATATTACCATAAGGGTAATTATGGCAGAATTGCAATAATTGCGGGGTCACCAGGCTATTCAGGAGCAGCAGTGCTCTCCTCCAGGGCTGCTTTGCGCAGTGGAGCAGGATTGATCACGCTTTTTCATCCCCAGGGAATGGAATTGATCTTTGAAACCCAACTATTGGAAGTGATGACCAGAGTAATACCAGAAAAATCAGAGGAATTAACCAGGCAGTTAGAGAATTTTGAAGCTGTATTATTTGGACCAGGAGTTGGTCAAAGCAAAGAGGCAGAAACTATTCTGGAAATGCTGGTAAAAGAGTGGAAAAAACCGCTGTTAATAGATGCTGATGGTCTGAATCTGTTAAGTTTCCGGAAAGACCTTTTGCCACGGCTTATGGATAGAGATGTGTTACTCACTCCACATATTGGTGAATTCTCTCGATTAACAAGAATAAGTACTGAAGACATTCTTTTAAATCCAACTGAGATTCTTATGACCTTCTGTCAGGAAAATAGACTTAAGGTGCTATTGAAAAGCTCTACCAGTATTTTCTGCGATGGAGAAAAGCTGGTGTTTTGTACTGCGGGTAATGATGGACTGGCAACTGGAGGTAGTGGAGATGTACTTAGTGGGATTATCATCAGTTTTATCGGTCAGGGGTTGAGTGTATCAGATGCTGGAACAGCGGCTTCCTGGGTGCTTGGTGAAACAGCAGAAAAACTGGCATCGAAGCGAGAGACAAGGTCTATTATACCTTCTGATATAATTGAAAATCTGTTTACTATTTAAGATTTATCGGCTTCAATTTCGAATTTTTTTAGCCTTCTACTAAGTGCATGTCGTGAAATACCCAGAAGATCAGCAGCATTCTGATGATTATATTGAGTTTTTTCTAGAGCGATCAGGATCAGTTGTTTCTCATGTTCATCAAGTTTCAGGCTTTTATCAGCGATCAAATCAGCTTGAGCGGGTAGATCAAATTTATCATCAAGCAGGAAATGCTGAGGTTGAAGATTACCTCCTTTACTTAAAATAAATGCCCTTTCTATGAGGTTCTTGAGCTCACGAACATTACCAGGAAAACTATATTGCTGCAATTTGTGGATAGCTGAACGAGTGATTTCAGGTTTAGGAAGATTCATCTCTCCTGCCAATTGATTGATAAAGTAATCAATTAAAGGAGGAATATCAGATATTCTTTCCCGCAGGGGAGGGATATGAATTTCCACGGCATTTAATCTATGCACCAGATCAAGCCGAAATCTTGAGCTTTTCACCAATTCTTCTACGTTTCTATTTGTGGCAGATATAATTCTGAAATCATAGCTGTATTCTTTTTGGTCACCAATCTTTTTGATCTTTTTACTTTCAATTGCCCTGAGCAGTTTTGCCTGTAATTCAATAGGCATATCCCCTATTTCATCCAGGAATATTGTCCCCTGGTCTGCCAGTTCAAAATAACCTTTCTGATCTGAGATAGCACCGGTAAAGGAACCCTTCTTGTGTCCAAAGAATTCACTTTCTAAAAGAGATTCGGGTATTGCGCTGCAATTTACCGGGCAAAAGTTATTATCCTGTCGTGGGCTGGCATAATGTATCAAACGGGCAATAATCTCTTTACCACATCCACTTTCACCCGTGATCAATACATTGGAATTCTTAAATTTTGCTGCTGTCATCGCCAGTTCATAAACTTTCTGTAATGCTTCGCTGTTGCCGATCAAGTCATATTCTACCTGTTTCTTAAGCTCTCTACTGAGTAATGAATACTGGCTTTCCACCTTCTTGAGCTTGCGTGAAACTTCCAGAAATTTTCTTGTCCGCTCTATTGCCAGCTTGATATCAATATGGCGGAAGGGTTTTTTGAGAAAGTCACAGGCACCCAGACGCATGGCTTCAATCACTGTGTCCATATCTCCATGTCCAGTGACCATGATCACTTCCAGTTCAGGATAGTTCTTTCTTACCTTTTTAAGAACCTGAATTCCACTCATTTGAGGAAGCCTGATATCTAGAATGAGAATATCTACAGAATTTGATTTCAAGTAATTGAGAGCATTTTCCGGCAGTTCCTCGGCTGATGCCTGAAAATTCATGCTTTCTATAAATTCTATCAGTTCTTCATTGAAACTGGGCTCATCATCAAGTATCAAGATTTTCATTTTACTGTTTTGCATCTTGCTTTTCCCTTGATTGCGAAATAGGTAAGGTTACAATTGCCTTTGTTCCTTTACCTTGAATACTTTCTATTTCCAGATTTCCATCCATGTCTTTTACTATTCCATAAGAAATTGAAAGTCCTAATCCCGTTCCCTCTCCCGGCTGCTTGGTTGTAAAGAAGGGATGGATCACCTGATCGATAATATCGGGTGCAATTCCTTCCCCATTATCTGATACTATCATTAATATCTGATTTTCATGAAGACTAGTAGTTACTTTTATCTCACCCTTATTATTATTGATAGCATCCCGTGCATTACTGACCAGATTTAGAAGCACCTGCTCCAAACGGAAAGGATTGCCAAAAACAGGCAGAGATTGGGGATCCAAATCTATCTTTAATTCAATCCCATGATTACGATATTGCTCATAGAGAAGATTGATAGCATCATTTACGGGTTGATTAAGATCAAAAACTTCACTATTACCTTCCTTTTGCTCCCGGGAAAATGTTTGAATATGCTGAATAGTATTTTTCATGCGGAAGATGTTCTGGAAGATCTTCTCCATTTTTTTCTGGAGATAATCTCTATTCAAGCTATCAGATTTGATATGCGCAAGAACATTATCCATTGTGAAGGAGATAATATTGAGCGGTTGATTTATTTCATGAGCAATTCCGGCTGCGAGTTCACCCAATGAAGCCAGTTTGGATTGCTGAATTATTACTTGCTGCTGCTTATTTCTTTTTTCCACTTCTTCTCTAATTCTGTCTTCAAGCTCGGAGTTGATCTTATTAAGTTCTGAAGTTCTTTCCTCAACAAGCAGTTCAAGATGATTACGATACTTTTCCAGCTCCTGTGAGGTTCTATGTTTAAATAGAGCAATCTCTATAGTAGCATATAATTCGCGTTCTTCAAATGGTTTCACCAGATAGCCATAGGGATAGGTATATTTTGCATTCTGGATTGTCTTATCATCAGAATATGAAGTCAAAAACACAACCGGAAGGTCAAATTTATCCTTAATAATTGCTGCCGCCTGGACGCCTGACATTTCACCACGTAATCTAATATCCATCAGTATCAAATCCGGTTTCAACCCTTCTATTGCAGTAGTTACTTTTTCACCCCAGGCTTCAATTCCGCATACACTGTAATTCAATTTTTCGATAGAAAGCTTGATGCTTTCTGCAATGATCCTTTCGTCTTCAACAATAAGAACTTTTACAATATCCATCAGGTAGAAATCCCCGGGAAGGTGATAATAAACTCAGTACCGTTATCTGAGCCAATTTCAACTTTTCCCTCTAATTGATCTTCACTGAGCAGATATACAAGTCTCATGCCCAATGATCTGGTTTTATTTACATCAAATCCCTCTGGCAAACCGATACCATTATCTTTGATCTTTAGTATATACCCGCTAAATAAATCGTGGGTCATATTAATTATCACTTTTCCATGTTCTCGGTCAGCAAAGGCATACTTAAGTGAATTTGTAATTATTTCGTTAATAATCAATCCACAAGGAATAGCAATATTTACATCCAGCAGAATATCTTTGAGATCAAATTCAAAATCGATTTGACAGGGAGGAGTAAAGGTATTCATTAAAAGACTGGTGAGACTTTGCACATAATCCTGAAAATCTATCCTTGCCAGATCATCAGAACGGTATAGCTTTTCATGGATAAGCGACATAGATTTCACACGGTGATAGCTGTCATCAAAGATTCCCACAAGAGTTTCATCATCAATGTAATTTGCCTGCATCTTTAAAAGACTGGAGATCACCTGCATATTGTTTTTTACCCGATGATGGATCTCTTTCATCATCACATCTTTTTCTTCCAGTGAAAGCTCCAGTTTTTCCTGATATTGACGACGATCACTGACTTCCTTTTGTAATGACTCATTTAATCTGGTTAATTCCGAAGTTCTAAGTGCTACTCTTTGTTCTAATTCAGATTTAATTTTTTTCAGCTCATTTTCAGTGCGGGTGCGCTCTCTAACCTCGACCTTTAAAGCTTTATTAACATTGGATTTGGATGCATTCACCCAGACCATTAATACAACTAAAACTGCAAGCGAGATCATCCCCATCCACATTCTGGATTTCTGAAGATTTAAAATTGTATTCTGCTTCTTGAGCAGTTCTACTTCATATCGTTTTTTCCCTACTTCAAACCTGGTTTGCAAGTCAGCAATATTCAATTCATAATTAAGATCAGAGTATTTTTTATGAAATTCCAGGGCTTTTTTATAATCTCCCGTTTGAGTATAAAGCTCTGCCAGACGAAAATAGATCTCTTTTATTAAAAAATCTTCACCTAAACCTTGAGATAATTCCAGGCTCTGCAAAAAGCTTTTTACTGAATTATCATAATTACTTAAGATAAGATAAAGGTTTCCCAGATTATAAAGAGAAGTAATTATCCCAATCATATTTTCATCGCTTTTTTCCAGATTCAATGATGTGATATTTTTCTTGATTGCTTCATCATAATTTTTATTGATCTCAGCAATCACTGCCAGGTTATTTTCCAGGGAAGCAAGACCAGTAACATGATTGTATTTATTTGCCATATCCCTTGCTTGAAGGTAAGTTTCTTTTGCCTGCTTTATTTTACCTGAACGCATTTGAATATTACCAATACTGATCAATATTTCAATCTGACTTGAGAAATCTTTGATCTCGTTATAAATCTTCAAGGCTGCGTTGTAATCTCTTAATGCCAGTTCATATTTTCCCATTTTCCCATGCAGATAGCCTCGAAACCCCAAACCATCGGCATATTCCCATCTATTTTTCCCCTGATCAGCATTTTCCAGAAGCAGATTGATATTCTTTTGTGCTTCAGCAAAATCTCCCAGTTTAAAATATGCCATGGAAAGGTTATGACGGATCAAACCCTGCCGCCAGACGAGTTGATTAGCATCCTCTATATCTAGCGCTTGATAATAATAATCAAGGGCCTGTTCGTAATTAAAGAAATGAAAATATACATTACCAATTTTGATCAACTGGTCTGATATTGATTTAACATCGCCTTCCTGTTTTTGCAATTCATAAGATTTTACGGCATATTCCAAAGCTTTTTCTTCATTTTGGGCGACTATCCAGACTTTGGTTAGGCCGTCATATATCTCTGGCAATTCTTTTTTATCACGCAATTTAAGGATTACTGATTCTGCTTCCAGATATTCTTCTGATGCTTTTTCATATTCCTCCATATGCAGATACGTTTCTGCCAGGGTGAGTAATGAGATCACTACTCCAAAATCAATATGTGAACTACGAGCTATTTCCAGTGCCTGATGGCCATATTCAAGGCTTTGGTCATAAGATTTTTTCCAACTATCCCGAGCCAGTTTATTCAAAATATACATTTTCTTTTTATTACTAGCCTGTTCAAGGATACGCTCAGGATGATCAATATATTCCTGTGGTAGTAATACCTCCGGAATTTTAAATGCCTGAGCATATAATCCCGGTTCTTCAATCGTAGTAGTTCCCTTAAGTTCTTTTAGGGCAATATTAAGATCTACAGCATTTGCTATGCCTATTAGTAAAAGCAGCAAAATGAGAAAAATTCTTTGTTTAGCAACCATTTTTAATCCAATTTTATATTTTCATTATTCAATTCAATATTTTCCAACACAGATGGACGAGATGCGGATACTTCCACTCTTCCTTTGATCACCACATTCTCCCCAAAGTGTACATCTCCCTCGATAGACAATGCTTCACAATCTTCCAACGATGGATAATGACCATTCATCCTTTGATCAAAATCATTCACGGTTTTATAATATTTCTCATCAAGCTGAATTTGAGGAGCATAAGCTTTGCCTTCTATTAATTTTATCTGCCAGTTCTCATCAATTGCATAAGCATTTGAGCGTACTGCCAGAAATTCATTAGTCTTTTTTACTGGAACAAAACGCTCTCTTCCCACAACTACTGCCCGACTATCTTCAAATACATTTATCGCTGATCCCATAGCAGATTCCAATTGAATTAAGGAAATTCCATCTAATTTCTTCTCGTTCATGATTGGTGTAAGCTGCAGAAAATTTTCATTTTCATGCAATTTCTGCTCCAAAGTCTGCAGATTGACCCATAGGTTATTTGTATTGAAATATTTATAAAAATCAATATTCTGAAAATCTTTGATCTCTTCTTCAGGACATTGAGCAGATTCTCTTAAGATCAATCTACCCTGCTTGTCCTGTGCCAGATGCCCACCTTTTTTATCCATTTCTGTACGGTGGCACACTTCCATGATGAATGGGACATCTTCTTCTGCTATATATTGTAGTATCCTGCCGTCTGCAACCGCCCCTAAATTATCAGAGTTTGAGATAAAGATATATTTATATCCCTTTTTCAGCAGAAGATCAAGCACTCCTGTTTTCTTCATAACCATATATATCTCACCATGTCCAGGAGGATTCCAGTTTAGTTTATCATCAGCCATCTCCAATGGTTTCAAGGTATCTTTGATCACTTTAGGAAATTTATTCTGCAAAAAATCCAGAGGTAGATCATTTATCTTGAGGCTATTATATTTTGCCAGATAAGATAGAGTATCATCGCTGGTATTAAAACTATTCATGAATAGGAGCGGAATAGCAATATCCTTTTGCTTTCGTAAATTGATTATCTGCAGGGCAATAATATCCAGAAAAGTATATTCATCCTTGACTTTCAATAGTGATTTTGCCTTATCCAGACCCATTGAGGTTCCCAGTCCACCATTTAATTTGATCACTGCCATTTGCTCAAGTGGTGCTTTTTTCCCGTCTGGCAGGTCTGCATAAAGTACTAGACGGTCATCTGCCGGCTGATCAATTTCAGTTCTGCACAATTTCCCGCTTTCTCCCGCTGCCAGTTTATCATAAAGATATCTAAAAGAGTCTATAACGATCTGATCTAATTTTTCTGCCTGCATCTTGGCTTTAAAAAGCTCAAAATTATTTGCCATCTCTTTCCTCTCCAAGATTGATAGTTGTTTGAATAGAAAGGTTTTTTTCTCGATTAAGTCTGCGATTCTGATTTACAATAAGCTCGCTCAATAAACCCAGTGAAAAGAATTGCAGTCCCACCATGATCAATAGCATTGCCAGAAAAAGCAGGGGACGATTTGATAATGGTTGATCAAAGAAAATTTTAAGGACAGATAGATAAAGAGCTATCAAAAAACCCAGAAATGAAATACTGGCACCAATATTTCCAAATAGATACAAAGGGCTGCGGGAATAATGGGTGAGTAATTTCACAGTGAGAAGATCAAGAAAACCCCTAAAATATCTTTCCCAGCCATATTTGGAATTGCCAAACTGTCTGCTTCTGTGTTCCACCACAATTTCTGCAACTTTAAATCCCCGTGAATATGCAAGAGCTGGAATATAGCGATGCATTTCACCATAAATATCCAGTTCTTTGATAACTTCTGCCCGATATGCCTTAAAACCGCAATTATAATCATGCAGTTTGAGACCAAAGGATTGGGAAGTGATAAAATTAAAGAATTTTGAGGGCAGTCTTTTTGATAAAGGGTCATGACGTTTCTTTTTCCAGCCCGTAACCAGATCATTTCCTTCTGCCAGTTTCTCCAAAAAATGGGGTATTTCTTTGGGATCATCCTGCAGATCAGCATCCATCGTAAAGATAACATCACCACTGGCAATATTAAAACCACTTTGTAATGCCGCTGCCTTTCCCAGGTTCTTGCGGAATTTCACCACCTTCACATTAGCATCTCTGCCAGCGAGCTCTCTCATCACCTCAAATGTGCCATCCGTGCTGCCATCTTCTATAAAGATGATCTCATATTGATGTTCACCGCGATTGCCAATGATCTCTTCATAAAGCTGAATTATGCTTTCTTCTTCATTATATGCTGGAATAACAAATGATAATTTCACTTCTATTACCACCCTTTATATGAATATTATACTTGCCAGATACATTACAAATCCCGAGATTAATGGGATCTTAAAATTATCATCAAATCTTATCCGCCAGGCTTCCGCCAGAGTAGCACTTGCCGCTCCCATCAATATTGCCGCTAATGATAATCCTAACTGATAATCAAATTTATAATATACTACCCCAAAAATAAAAGTTCCCAGAAAACAGGCAATACTACCTTCCACGCTTTTCTTTTGACCCGGCAATTTACGCCTGCCAAACTTAATCCCTATAAATGCTGCCAGTGTGTCTCCTATCGCCAGAAATGATAAGCACATAAAGGCAATATTACCTGGAAATAATGCAATAC
>Ga0208648_1000214_pt1 | contig 60732 bp, 51 predicted proteins | sample AntAceMetag02UKL_FD_184772 | JGI IMG/M metagenome (GOLD analysis project Ga0208648, IMG submission 184772) | Saline lake microbial communities from Ace Lake, Antarctica - Antarctic Ace Lake Metagenome 02UKL (SPAdes) (version 2) | ecosystem: Environmental > Aquatic > Non-marine Saline and...
GGACTCCTCGAATTGGACTGTATACACGATCGAAGCATACGTTACGTCAGGGACGCATGAGGTCGCGATCGCCTTTACAAACGACTATTATAATTCACCTGAAGACAGAAACCTTTTAATAGATAAGATAATCGTAACGGAATCTGGGAACAATGAACCGCCGATTGCAAATGCGGGCCCGGATCAGACAACTGATGCCGGCCAGCTCGTCACCCTGAACGGATCAAATTCAACAGATCCGGATGACGATATTGCCTCGTATTATTGGGACCAAACCGGCGGATCTCCGGTGACCCTTTCGGATCCCAATGGCCAGCAGGCAACGTTTACAGCGCCTGATGTTGAAACAACGGGCGCTTCTTTGACCTTTGAACTAACCGTTGTCGATCATAGCGGACTTGAGAACACGGATTCGTGTGTTGTAAATGTTACCTTGCTGAACGAGCCGCCCCAGGCTGACGCAGGGACTGACAAGACTGTAAATGAGGGGGGTGTTGTTACCCTGGACGGATCTTCTTCTTTGGATATTGATGACGGCATTGCCGTTTACTCGTGGACTCAAATCAGCGGACCAACGGTTACCCTTTCAAACCCGACGTCATCCCAGCCGACGTTTACGGCGCCGAACGTTGGGTCGGATGGTGCTTCACTTACCTTTAATCTTACCGTAACCGATGCCGGCGGCTTGCAGGATACCGACTCGTGTATCGTCAATATCAGTTGGCAAAACCAACCGCCAACTGCAGTTGTTATTCCGGACTATATGGAGACTACAGAGGGGTCTTTAGTTAGATTGGATGGATCAGCCTCAAAGGACTCTGATGATGGTATTGCCTCATATCTTTGGACCCAGGTCGATGGAGACCCTGTCTCCTTGTCTGACCCCACATCAGCCGTAACGACTATTACTGCGCCGAAAACAGACTCGCTTGATAAGAATCTAAAATTCAAATTGACGGTAAAAGACCATGGGGGGCTTCAAAGTTCAGCCGATAGTTTTATTTACATCAGGCAAAAAGAGCTTTCGAATAATCCACCTGCTTCTGATTTCAGCTATGCCACAATGTGGAGAAAAACAGTTAGATTCACCGATCGCAGCACTGACAGTGACGGAACCATTGTGTCATGGTTTTGGAATTTTGGCGACGGCAAGACCAGGACTCGGAAAAATCCCTGGCATAGATACCGCAAGATCGGAAATTACTCCGTCACCCTCACTGTTACCGATGATGGAGGGGTAAGCAAATCAACATCGAAAACTGTATTTGTCGCCAAATAACGAATAAACCAGGACTGCTGTGCGGTCTTGCTGTATGATATTCTTGTTTAATTTTACTCTTTTTAGTTGACACACACCGAAAGCTAACTATAAAATGACAAGGCGATGTGCCATAAAAGATACCTTTTTTTCACAATTATAGAGACAATCTGTAACATTGTTCAGCAAAATCTTTTAGTATGAAGTTGATAGATGTGTACTATAATAAAAATTTCTTACCATATAACAGATTGTTTTTTATGATTATTAGGGGCTATTGATAGGGAAAAACGAGAATCTCAAAGCTTCCGGTTTGCTAATATTATAGCCATGGCATATTTTTTGCGTGAAGAATGAAAGGGCTACACGTTGAATGCTCTTATCTTAAGAACTAAAGAAAACAGCGGATAATTATCGTTCCCGAAAAAGGACGTCTCATGATAAATAGAAATGAAAAAGGTAGCTCTGCCCTTGAGTTTGCACTCGTGGCGGTCTTATTTTTTACCGTGCTTTTTTCCATATTTGAGTATGCCATCATGAGCTATATAAACCTGACCATGCAACATGCTGTGAGGGAAGGCACGCGTTATGCCGTGACAGGCCGGCAAGACATGGACGAGCCTTACGCTTTCGATGTGAATGACCCAGAAACGCATTGGCTGGAGGATAAGCGTTTTAACGCGATGGTTGAAAAGATTAAGAGCCAATCCATGGGCTTTTTTGACAGAGTTTTAGATCCTGAGGACATTGTGATTACTGATGCAGATGAGGATGATACTCCATATCAAAACCATAATTGGAATGATACCAATGGAAATGGACTAGAAGATGAGGGGGAAGAAGGATGGGATTATTACTATCCCGGTGATGCCGATAATATAATAGTGGTAAAACTTAATTGCACCTGGCCGGTGATAACCCCTCTGCTTCGGCCTTTTTTTTCTGGCGGTGAATATAATTTTACAGTAGCTTCCACCATGAAGAATGAGCTTTTTGAATAAACATGAAAAAACAAAGCCTGAACATGTTAAAAAAATCGGACGGTGCGGCAATAGTAGAGTTGGCTATCATCTTGCCTTTATTACTCCTTTTGGCATTCGGTGTATTCGAATTGGGTCGAGCTCTCCAGGCTAAAAATATTATCACCAATATGAGCCGGGAAGGCGCCAACCTGGCCGCCAGGAACCATAATGATTATTCAAATCAGGAAATAATGAATTCAATAGCTACTACTTCCGCGCCTTTGGATATGTCCGCTAACGGCATGATATTCATTACTGAGGTTATGGGCGTTGACGACGCAGGCACGGTAAATCCCATAGTCCAGGGGCAATACAGATATGTTGGAGGCGGCTATGCGGCGAACAGTGTAGTGTGGGACGACTGCGGCGAATGGACTGCTGGGGAGTGTACGACTTTTAACGAAGATCTAATTGCTGATCTGGAGGGTGACGGCAATCCGTCTGATGGTCATCCTTATTCGGGAATGGAGACGGTTGAAGATGGGGGCATTAAAAATGGAGAAACAGTTTATGCGGTGGAAGTTTTCTACGACTATGCCCCAATAATTAGTTATGTAATAGATCACAATCTTAAAATTTATTCGCGCAACGTCTTTTAGCCTTGAAGGAGGTCGTATGAGAATATTTAAATCAACAAATTGCAAGGGCCAGGTACTGGTAATTGTGGCCCTCTCGATAATTACTCTGGTGACTCTCGTGGGGCTTGCCATAGATTCGGGCCGGGCATACAGCGTAAAGGCCAAGTTAAATGCTGCTCTTGATGCATCTGCCCTTGCTGCGGCACGGGCCATTTCTGGAGATGATCAAGAAGCCTGGAATGCTGGAGAAACCTTTTTTGCTACAAACTATCCCACGGATTACATGAATAATAGTACTCCTGCTTTCTGCTCTTATGATTATAACAATCCTTCAACATGGCCTCCCAGTCAGGCTATACTTGATAGATTTCGAACCTACCATGACTCTGGGCAGGTAACTATTAATGTCTGGGCTATAGCCCACATGCCCACTATGTTTATGCGAATCGTCGGCCGAGATTTCATTGACGTATATGCTGAAGCCACGGTTACCAAGAAGGACGTTGATGTCGCTTTCGTAGTTGACAACACTACATCATTGATTACTGGATCGCTGGGTGATGTAACTGATGATGTGAAAGACCAGTCTAAAAATTTTGTTATGAGATTTGACGCAATCAATGACAGGCTATCGCTGATAAAATTTGCATTCGGTGCTGAAGTACCAGTCCCTTTTACCCCCCCGGATAGGGGATTCGATATAGATGTTGTTGAATGGGAAATAAATCACTTCACTTTTGGCTCCACATCCAACCAACAATATACGAACTGTGCGGAGGGGTTCTGGAGGGCTTTGAAAGAGCTTGACGACATACCGGTAGCTGAGCGCTCCAGCTTAAGGGTCATTGTCTTTTTCACCGACGGTGCCCCCAATACGTTTTCTTCAAAATTCCAATTTAGGGACGACACAGAAGATACGGGCTCTTTAAGGACCAGTTCAGGAAGTTCAGGAACTCCGTACGGTCTTTGGGAACATGACGTTATAGGTGAAAGACACGATGACCATTATCATGGCAGTCATATAGATTGGAATCTCCGTAACAGGGTTGTTGATGGAGAAACCTTGCTTGCCTTGCCCACCTATTATAATGCGTGGGATACTCAGCCATATGGCTATAATTTTCATGTGATAAACACAGGCAACCCAAACTCTGATGATGACGTGGAAGGTCCTAGGAGAGTAGTAACTCCGTATGTGCCTACTGCTGGATCTTATGATAATTGGGGCACTAGAAATAATCCGGATTGGGGCACTAGAAATTATGACAGAGCGGAGCTTTATGAAAAAGCAAACCGGGCTTCGAGAAATCTGGTAGAAGAAATGGCAAAAGTAGCGCGTCAGCATGGCATTCATGTGTTCACACTTGGTTTGGGATCCAGATTAAGTGATGATCCAAGCGGGGTTGACCAAGAGTATGGTATAGATATTCTTAGGCGGATGGCTAACGATCAGTACTCTGACGAGTACAATCCTACTCCATATGATCTGGATTGCCAAGATCCAGATGATCCAGATTGCGAGTGGGGGGGGGAAACCCGGGGGGTATTTTGTCACGCTTTGACAGAAGATGATTTGAACTTATGTTTCGATAAGCTATATTCGTCAATACTTCGCCTGACCATGTAAATAAGCGTCGTGACCCACTTTAAAACCCCGTTCGTTTTCCAATATTCAATGACCGAAACTTGTTTAGACATAATGATTGAGTATCGTTCAAAAGGTACGGCATTTAAAATTTGTTATAATTTTAGGATACCCCATTCGCTTGCGATGGTTTCATTAATTTTCCCCTTTCCCTTGGGTGGATAACAAACAAGCCTGAGGGCGGGGCAATTATCTTTAAATCACCTCCAAGCTTTCGGGTTCAGGTGGCGGATTGGTTTCGGTATATTCTTTCTCAGATTTAATTACCACGTACGCTAGCAAAGTTTTGTGTTACTTTAAAACAAGGCATGTTATGAAAATTTTTCTCCTCAAAGTATGCCGCGCCAACTCCCAAATATTTGAATTTTTTGTTTAGAATATTTTTTCTATGCATTGGCGAATCCATCCATTGTTTTAACACAGCTTTTGCTGCGCTCATATATGTGCAATTACCGATAGGTTCGCCCCGGTAAGTATAACTGAAATACCCCCCATTTTGCGATGGAGCAAACACCGGTTTGCCTGGTTGATATTCTATAGCGCTAAAATTGGCAATATTTTCTGCGGTATAAGCATTTTTTATGCCCACCTCGGCAAGCCTCTTAGATATCGTCTCTTTTCCCTTAATCACGCTAGTATGTGAAAAGAAATTATATGCCACCATGTCAATACTATGTTCATGTGCCGCCTTTTCTAAAGACGGGGAATGTATAAATGGGGATAATGCGCTTAAAACTCTCTGACGATTTGTTTCATAAAAAATTGCTGCGTGAAGTAAGGGGTAGTCAATATCGTCAAATTTGATTTTTTGCCTGGCATAACGGCTATCAAAAAAAGATTTATAATCATAATCTTTATATTTGGAATAATCCCACTTCAAGCGGTCTGTGGCGTAGATCTTAGATGTTGTAATTAACAATAATAAAATACTTATCCTTAACACAAATTTTAACACCGTTGACCTGCCCCCATTTTTTGTACCACTTTTTAAGTTAAACCTAGGCCGAGCGATTAATAAAATAAAAAAACATTCCGGAAAGCCAAACCCAGCAGGTAGAAGACTCTATGAATTACAATAGCAAAAATTATCGTTAAGATATTCCCTTTTTATAATTTATAATTTCGTAAGATCTATCGTTAATTTATAGTCACTTTCTCCTGTAACCTTTTTGGCGTTAAAACCCAACTTTCGCCCCAATGCCAGCATTTGTGTGTTTTCAGGCAAAACTATATCCGTCACTTTTTCAATCCCGCGGTCTCTGGAAATTGACAGACACCGCTTGAGCAGCTCCGCACCAATACCTTTGCCCTGCCAGGGATCTCCGACAATAACGGAAAATTCCGCGTGTTTTCGGTTGTAAACATCGGTGATAATGTGGACAACGCCTAACATTTTTTCATTGAGTTCCGGACCGCAAAGCGCCACCAGCGCAATTTCCCTGGCATAGTCGATTTGAGTAAAGCGCGCGAGCATACGATGCGGAAGCATCTTTAAGGGGCTGAAAAATTTTATCCGGATTAATAGCGCTCATGATCCAAAAACCTTCTATCTAACCCGGACAAGCCGGAACCAAACAGGTTAATCTACTTGAAGCAGATATTTGGGGTAATAACGTTTTTGAATATCGAATATCGAATAACAAATAATGAATGACGAAGGATGGAATCGCTTCGCTCTGGTTTTTTTATATTAATCAAAATGCTTAAATACCTTACTTCGAAATTCGAAATTCGATAATTAAAAATGGATAGAATACCTTAACTTTAGGCACTTTAGATCACTTTAGGCACTTTAAACTTTTGCATAAATAGAATGAATAAGCCAAGTTATAAATACGTGACCGTAATTACGAATACATGTACTAAGTCACCACCCACACCGCTCTATTTCTAATGGTCTGAATTACCTTCTTGCTGACCCTTCCCATAAAAAATTCCTCCACCCTGGATAACCCTCTTCTGCCTAAAACGATGGTTCCGTAATCTCCATCTCTGGCTTCTTTGACAATAGCTTCTGCGCGACTATAGACGTCCGAAATTACTTTGGTGTATATCTGATTCGATTTGAATCCTGCGTCTGTCAAACAACGTTTTGCTTTATCAAATGCGGAACTTATCTCTTTTTCAGCAGCTTCAATGTGAACTTTGGGTAAAAAAAGATCCGGGATTTCTGCCTGAAAATACCTGACCCCTCGAATAACATGGAGCAAGGTTATGTTGAAATCAAAACCACCCAATGTTGTTGCCACATACTCTACAGCTCGCATGGCATTCTCCGAGCTATCGAATGATAGCAAAATGTTTTCATCAAGGGGAATTCTGCCGATCATCAAAACAGGAAGGAAAGACAGTTTCTCAATGATTTTTGTGGCCACGCTCCCCACAACAATCTCTTTATAGGTGCTCATGCCTTTTCGCCCCACCACCACGCAACTGTACCCCTCTTTGGCTTCCTGTATGATGTCTCGCGCAATTCCTTTTTTTCTATTATGGATATTTATGGTCACCGCATCCTGTGGAGCGCCGGAACGGAGAAGGATCTGTTGCGCCTTATCCATGTATTCCTGAATCACTTTTCTTTTTTGCATCTCCCAGGCTTCGACTTCCCTGGCAGACTGAGCGAATAGAGGATCTTTGGCAAGATCCCGATAAGACTCCGGTATGCTGCTAAAAACATTAAATAGAACTATCTTCATGTTATGAAACGGGGCCAGCTTGCTGACATACCGTACCGCACATAAGGCATCCTCAGATCCGTCAACCGCCAATAATATTTTCTTTTGATTCTGATTTTTCATCACTGAACCTCCCTTTTTCACCCACACCCTGCCCGCTTGTGCCCCAGGGCGCCTCGCCTTGCTTGACAGGCAAGGTTTCTCGTAACGGCAGACGATCACCCGCCCGTTTTTCAAAGCGAAAGGCGGCGTGGATGGGGGTTAATTTGAGCTTTTTTAAAAAAATTACTTAATACCGCTTACAAAATGGCTTTTTACGCTTTTGCGCGTTGATCAATACTAAAGCAACAGTTGTGCCATAAATGAAAAGAATACTTGAGATGTTCTAACAGATAGTAAATATTAGAAATTAACTTGTATTCCCGAATGCTTTTTCTAAAGAAATGGTATCCCTTCCTGTCAGGTATTTTTACAAATTGTAAAAGAAAAAATGGATTTTTAATTCCATATTACAATAACCCGACCTAAGGTCCTTTACACTCTGTAAAAAATACTGACATATCTATTCCCCATATTTTTAATGAAGCATCTCTAAAATTTAAAATACGCTTTTAAGCCAAATAGTTAGCAAGTTTTAACCGTCCATTCCCACATGGTACAATTTTTGCTTCTTTAGAAGATTGTTTTATTTCTGGTTATAACGGATTTTGGGGAGTATCAAATTTATAGCTTAAAATCAGACTGATATCTGGATAATGCAATGAACAAGTGTAAAGTGCCTAAAGTGATCTAAAGTGCCTAAAGTTGAGGAGTCGCTTCGCTCCACCATTTTATAAAATTGGTAGAATTCAACAACTTTAGCTCACTTTAGATCACTTCAAACTTTAGTTCACTTTACTATCGCGACTAATTAGATACGATAAAAACAGACGATTCGTAATAGCCTCCCCAAAATTCGATATAATCAGTTTTATTTGCATCACGGTTCAAAGGATATTAAGGAGGATTGTCATGGGCAGATATATGAATGATATTGAATACGTTCCAGGGCTTTATACGCATAAAAAGCCGAGTACCGCTGAATTGACGGACCGCTATGTCCGCGAGTGGGATAAAGACCATCAAAAAATAGACACCGAGGACACTCCGCCGTCAAAATTATTTCCCACCATTTGTTTTTCCCGTATCATTGGTGTCGGAGCGGTTGAGATCGCAGATATTCTGGCAAAGAAAATCGGCTATCGAGTCGTTGATCGACAAATATTGGAGCATATCACCAACGAAATAAGATTGAGTAATATAACAAGTGCTTCTTTTGATAGACGGTATCCGGGGAGAATAAGTGAATATTTGTTGCGCCTTTTCAATGAAAAACCTTTCCCTGACAATGAATATAACAGACATCTGTTCGCTACAATGTTTGCTATTGCAGGTTTAGGGCCTACGGTTTTTATCGGTTGGGGAACACACCTTGTATTGCCTCGTGATCGGGTACTGGCTGTCAGATTGGTTTGTTCAAAAGAATTTCGGACCCGGCGTTGGGCTACGATACTCAAAGTTGGTGAGCAAGAAATCCAAAGGAAGTTGGAAGAACTTAATTTAAAACAAAGTTATTTTTATAAAGAAGTGTATAATCTTGAGAAAGCTTCAACCCAGGAATTCGATTTGGTGATCAATTGTGATTGCGTCAAAAAGCCGGAATGGGTGGCTGATATTGTCTTTTCATTCTTTAATAAAAAATTTCCCTCAGAACCGGTAACCATTGGCTCAGTCGCAAGAAAAGGGTGACACCACCCTTCTATGGATTTGCTTTGTTGAAAGTTCATTGCCTTATTGAAATTCCAAATATCAAATAACAAACAAATCCCAATGACCGAATTTCGAAAATCCAAATAATATCTCGTCCTGGAAGGTTTTGGTCACGCGCAGCGCAAGCGCTTGCGCCGCGTGTTGGGATTTGTATTTTTTATATTGTTTTTATTTGAGTATTGTGGTTTTAGTGCGTTTCCGGTAAGGCAAATCGTTTCTATGTGAATCAGTTAGAGTTGATTTTAGGAATCCCTAACCTCGGGATTCTTTACTATTCCATTGGGAGGTATGGGTATGTCCAAAAAGTGGGTCTATCTTTTTGACGAAGTTGAACAAGCGGAACAACATGCCGCGTCGATCCATTCGGATGTCCGTGGGCTTCTCGGAGGAAAGGGGGCAAATCTGGCTGAAATGACGCGGATTAATATACCGGTGCCTCCCGGTTTCACCATAACCACCCAAGCCTGCAACGCCTATTTGAGTTCAAAAGAAGTTTTTCCGAAAAACATGTGGGAACAGGTAATAGAAGCCCTCCGTTCCGTGGAAGCGGCCAGCGGTAAGAATTTTGGAGATCCCAAGAACCCTCTGCTGGTTTCCTGCCGATCCGGTGCAAAGTTTTCCATGCCGGGAATGATGGATACCGTGCTCAACATTGGATTGAATGACCAAACCGTGCAAAAAATGATTGCTTTGACCGGAGATGAACGTTTTGTGTTTGATGCATACCGTCGCCTGATCCAGATGTTCGGCAATGTTGTAATAGGAATACCTGATGAAGTGTTTGAAAGAAAAATTTCCGAGGCTCGCATGAAAGCCGGAGTTAAGACCGATGCCCAATTGACAGCTGATCACTGGAAGTCTTTAACCGACGAATTCAAAACTATTTTCAAACATCATACCAATCAAACTTTCCCAACAGATCCTTATACCCAATTAGAAATGGCAATCCAAGCGGTTTTCAAAAGTTGGGATGGAAAGCGGGCTGTGGATTACCGTAATGCTGCAGGCATATCCCACGATCTTGGTACGGCGGTAACTATCATGGCTATGGTATTTGGAAACATGGGTGATGACAGCGCTACCGGCGTTGCCATGACGCGCAACAGTTCCACCGGAGAAAATTGTATTGAAGGCGATTATTTGACAAACGCACAGGGAGAAGATGTGGTGGCCGGCATCCGTTTGACCAAAGATATCTCGGAATTAAAAACCGAGATGCCGGAAACTTATACAAAATTTGAAAGCATTGCCCGGCGGATGGAAGACCATTATGGTGAAATGCAGGATATCGAATTCACTATTGAAAAAAATAAACTCTGGATACTTCAAACGCGTGATGGAAAGCGCACTGCACAATCGGCCGTCCGCATTGCAGTTGAAATGGTTGAACAAGGACTGATTACCCGTGAACAAGCCGTAATGCGTATCACTCCGGAACAGGTGGATTTTTTTCTACATCCTCAGTTTGATCTCCATGCCAAAGCGGCAGCAAAAGCCAAAGGCGATTTTTTAGCATACGGACTGAACGTTTCCCCCGGCTCAGCCTGCGGCATGGTTGCGTTTGACGCCGACCTGGCCGAAACATGGGCTAAAGAAGAGGGCAAAGATGTCATCATGGTGAGACCCGAAACCAGACCGGATGATGTCCATGGCATGCTGGCATCCAAGGGAATTCTCACCAGTCGTGGTGGACGGACAAGTCATGCGGCCTTGGTGGCGCGTCAATTCGGAAAGCCGGCGGTCGTCGGTGTATCAGCCCTGGATATCGATATGAATAAACGCGAGATGACCATAAAAAAAGAAATTATAAAAGAGGGCGACTGGATATCCATTGACGGCACTTTCGGTGAAGTCTATGCAGGCAAACTGAAAACAACGGTCCCGAATATCAAAGATCCCTGGTTGATAACACTGCTGGATTGGGCGGATGGATTCCGCCGTTTGGGGGTCTGGACCAATGCCGATTACCCTTCAGATGCAAAACGCGCCCGTTCCTATGGTGCAGAAGGAATTGGGTTGTGTCGGACAGAACACATGTTTTTTGAGGCCAAGCGACTTCCGTATTTACACAAAATGATTATGGCTGATTTGCCGATTGAGAGACAAGAAGCTCTCGATGCTCTATTGCCCTTTCAACGGGAGGATTTCGCAGGCCTGTTCCGGGCTATGGACGGCTTGCCGGTGATTACCCGTTTGATCGATCCGCCGCTGCATGAGTTCTTGCCCAATCACGAAGACCTGGTGAATGACTTGACGGATTTAAAGATACGCCTGAGGGATGCAGATACACTTGAGACCGTTGATACGCTGCTCATGCAAATTAAAAACAAGAATCGTATCCTAAAACAGGTAGAAAAACTCAGGGAAACCAATCCCATGCTCGGAATGCGGGGAGTACGATTAGGAATTCAGATCCCGGAGCTAACGACCATGCAGGTTCGAGCCATTTTTGAAGCCGCATGTATGGTGGCCAAGGATGGAATAGAGGTTCATCCGAAAATTATGATCCCTTTGACCAGCCATGTCAATGAACTGAAAGTCCAACGCGAAATGCTCGAGAAAGAAGCCCGCAAGGTCATGGAAGAGCAGCACATCGAGATTGATTATAAGTTCGGAACCATGATTGAAATACCCCGTGCAGCGTTAACTGCCGATGAACTGGCCCAATACGCCGAGTTTTTCTCGTTCGGCACCAATGACCTCACCCAAACAACATTCGGTATTTCCAGAGATGATGCGGAATCGGGTTTTTTGATGAAGTACCTCAGCGCGGAAATACTGGCTAAAAATCCCTTCGCCACCATTGATCGGAACGGAGTGGGAGAATTAATGGACATTGCCATTAGAAAAGGACGTTCAGTGAGACCGGATCTGGAATGCGGGATCTGCGGAGAACACGGCGGCGACCCCGAGTCCATCCGAATTTGTCATGAGCTCGGTCTGACATATGTATCGTGTTCGCCATTTCGGGTGCCCGTTGCTCGCCTGGCCGCTGCGCATGCGGCCTTGCTTGATCGCGAAACCAACTAGTTTCCATCCAGAAATGGCCCTTTTCCGCAATCTCTGCGCCTGCCCCGTGGAATGCGTAGCCTATTCCTCTGGGGTCAATCTGCGGAATCACTTGTGCGGCGTACGACTTGTACGCCTCCGCGTAATTCCTTGATTTTCTTGACCTTGCGAAAAATTGCTCATTTCTGACTTGGAAACTTAATATTTGTCTAATATAGATTTATGGATGGACACTAACTCGTATTTTTCTTCTTACTAAAAACTCGAATTAATCTATCCGTGTCCGTTTCCGTGTGTATTTTTTCGGTTAAGCTGTCTTCCCATGGTAACAAAACTTCAGGATCGGTCACCACAACCACTGCACACTTGGATCGGAAACCGACGCGTTCCACCACACTTCCCGCATACCATTTCCCGGTTTTTTCTTTGGTATGAGATCCCATAGCAATGAGATCCGCATCTTTTTTTTCGGCATATTTTAATATTTCCAGATGGGGCAAGGCACCTCCCCGAACACTATATTCATGATCTGTATTTTCAAGAAACTCCCGGCAAAATTCCTGGAGTCTTTGCATTGCGGCACTCCTATCCGCTTCATAATCGGTTTTAGAGTATTTGGGAATCGGAGGAACGGGTATCATATGAAACGGGAACAGCGTTGAGCCATATTTTCGAGATAATTCCACTGCCAAACATAATGCACATTCACAGGATTTCGAAAAGTCGATACCCACCAGAATTTTTTTAAACTCCAGTCCCTCCTTTTGAATGGACGGATTAACAATCATTACCGGACAATTTTCACGCATGATAACGCCTTCTACGGTACTCCCGATCTTTCCGACCACTCTGACCACGCCTTTTTCCTCAGCCCTGGTGGAATGGGGGCCTAATACAATCAGATCTGTACCCATTTGCCGTGCCCATCTCAAAATCTCCTCCCAGGGAAAGCCGGGGATTACCCTGATTTCATAATTTTCACAAGATTTCAAAACGTCATCATATACTTTCTTTATTTCTTCCGTCACCGCTTTTTCGTATGCTGCTCCGGTTACAATCTCCTCTCCGGTCTTAAAATGTTTTATTAAACGACGATTCTTCCTGGAAGCGGATTCCAGTACATGAATAATGTGCAATTTCCCATTGTTTTGTTCAGCAATTCTGGCGGCGATTAAAACCGGTGCATCAAGAACGCTCACCCTGTCAATTGCCGCTAATACGTTAGTGAACATTTCCTCCCCCCCCCTTTCTGATCTTTCGGTTTTATACGCCGGATGTCCTTCCTTGTAACGGGATGTTCTCCCATAAGCGATAAGTTATTTTGTGAACATTCACCGGTTACATTTATGCCGTAGAGGGTTGTTTTGAAGATGAACGTCCAACATCGAACATTGAACATCTAACAGATCGAACATCGAACATCGAACGTCCAACGTTGAACATCGAATAATGATGTCGCTTCGCTCCTCAAATTATTCTAAAATCGAATGAAAAACAAACAAATACTTTGAGTCCTCCACGTCTGGTGATTATAACTTATCAAATTCTAATACGATACCGTATTTAAGAATATGTATACTTAGTTTATTTACGGAAACTCCTGTCCTTGTTTTTGTATTTCATTCAACATTGGATCCGCCGGAGGCGGACAAGTGCTTGCTCGCCTGTGGCGAGTTGGACGTTCGATGTTGGACGTTCATTTTTTTTCAGTAAACCTTCCACAGTCCTTCCGGCTCAAAAAATAACTTAGCGCTTATGGGCTGTTCTCCGGAATTCGGGATGAGCTTCCCGCCCGAATATTCTTTCTATCCGATAGCATATTATCCTGCGATAATATCTTCTGTACGCACGCTTCCAAAGGTCTTTCGGTATATACAGGGATGTGTATCTCATCAGGAATCTCATCCAATGGCTCAAACCGACTTTTAAACTGTTCAAAGTGCCGAAGACGGGCATCGGAAATGGAAGTTCCGGTCCGGCGCTTCATGAGACGTGCTTTAGATAAATTTACCGGTGATAAACATTCCACAAAGACAATGTTCGCATCCGTGTCGCGGGCCAGGCGTAAGGCCTCACCCCGTTGATGGGGATTATTGAAAGTCGCATCTAATATGACCGAATCCCCTTTTTCAATTTCCTCCTGGGCAAGCAACAGGAGCTTGCCATAGGTCAGAGAACCGGCCCCTTTGGAATAAATACCTTTTCCAAACGGTACATCCATACCGTCATGAGGTTCCAGGCCGAACAATTCTTTTCGGACCAAATCCGAACAAAAGACCTCGATGTCAAGAATTCTGGATAATTCGTTAGAAACTGTACTTTTCCCCGATGCAGGCAATCCGCAGACAATCCAGAGTGTCGGCCGGGTAAACTGTAAGGCATATCCGTACGCAAGGTCCATGTATCGGTCAATATCCCTGCGAATACGTGATCTTCCCCAATCCCCGATATTTGAATTTTCCAGGCGCAAACAATTCACCTTGCTACGGATAAGCGCTCGATAGCACTTGTAGAAATTAATTAAAACAAAGAGATCGGGGTCATTTGCACATTGGGCAAAGAAATTAATCAGGTATTCCCCCATCTCCGGAAAACCTTCGAAATCCAGGTCCATGGCCAGAAAAGCCAAATCAGATGCCATATCCGAGTACCGGTAACGTTCATTAAATTCAATACAATCAATGACCTGAATCCCATCATCAAAATAAATATGCCCGGACCTTAAATCACCGTGACAATCGCAGATTTTTCCATTTTCTGTCCGATGCTGAAAAAGGGGCCGTCTCCGGATCAAAAATGAGCGTGTTGCGGCACGTATGACGTAAAATATCCGATCGTTCAACCTCTCTCCTGCAAATCTTTCCATTTGCCCGAAGTTTTCTTCGCAGTTGGCACGTATGGTTTCCCATGAACCAAAAACAGTTATTTTTCCGCCCGTTGCGGAACTTTGGTAAAAATCAGCAAGCATTCGGGCCAACTGCTCAATTTCCGTATAATGAACTTCTCCGTTTTTAAGCATCCGAATCAGTGAACGATTTTCGGGTAGCTGGCGCATTTTTACCGCATATTCAACAGGTTCTCCCGTTCCGGAAAGATAATATCGACCTTCTTTACAAGTTATGGGAACTACCCCTAAATAGATATTATGTGACAGGCGACGATTCAAAGTGGTTTCCTGATGGCAATAATAGTTGCGCTTTTCCAATGTGGTATAATCCAGAAATTCCAGATTAACCGATTTCTTAATTTTATAGACATAGGTGCCGGTCAGGAAAACTTTGGAGATGTGGGTTTCACGTTGCTCTATCTTGGAAACAGGATGAGGATAAAAATCGGATGCTTCCATGAATTGAAAAATTTTTTCTTGATGATTCATTTTTATTTGTGTTTTGTAATTTGAATTTTTGACATCAAAATACAAGAAATAACCGGTCTATTCGTCTCTTCGTGAACGAATGAGAAGCAAGGGGCGGTCTATACGTTGCAACACCCCGGCTGCAACGCTTCCATAAAATGTCCTTAGCAAACCGCCGTGGCCGTGACTGGCCATGGCCACCAGCTTCGCGTTTTCTTGTTCGGCAGCATCGATGATTGCTTTGACCACCGGACCATGGCCGATGAGAATTTGAACCTCAACACCCTTTGCACGGATTTTTTCTTGAAGAGAAGCAAGATAAGACTCTGCATCTTTCTTCTGCTTATCGGATTTTTCCAAGTACATTGACATATCAATCACTTCATCATATTCCAGCACAAGCGACGGTTCCGCAACTTCAAATAAAATCACTTTGGCGTTTAAAGAAAGCGCGAGGTTTTCCACATGAGGCAATATTGCCTCAGCTCGTTTCGAGCCGTCCAACGGAACCAATATCGTTTTATACATGTCTGCCTCCTTTATATCTTATCTATCCCGAACTTTTCTTTTACTAGATTATAAAATTGATGATATATTTCATTGCAAGAAAAAGAATTGTTAATCCCAATATAAGCTTTATTGCTCTGGCGGGAAAATATTTTTGTAACCTGGCACCGCAGTACATCCCGAAAAACCCGCCGGCACCAAAGAGCGCACCCAGCATCCAATCAGGAGCGATGGATAGGCCTGTATCGGCGTATATTGGAGCAATTATGGTATAAAAGGCAACACCGGCAATGGATGTTAAAAATGTTCCCAGCAATGCAGCACCGGCAATGGTATAAACCGGCAGTCCGAAAATTGTCATCAAAAACGGCGCAATAATTGCCCCGCCGCCGATGCCGTATGTGCCGCCGACGATTCCCACAATAAACGTCAACGTAAAAAGAACAATGGTATTAAATGAAAAGGTTTCTCCGTAAAATTCATATGTATAATTTGTAAAAGAAAATCTTACGGTCCTCACCGCGGCTTTTATTTCCAACCCTGCTTGTTTCCCGGAGCGAATTTGATTTGACCTTTCCTTAAATTTTTCCTCAAGTTCCCTGGTTTTTTTCTTTTTTAAGCCGGCTCGCCCGGTCAGGTCATAAAGCAGTCGAATAGCGATGTAAAGCAAGACACACCCCACAAAAAATTTGAAGTTTTTCGGATCCGGAAGGTATTTGATCCTAAAAACAGCGCCGATAAATACACCCGGTAATGTGCCTACGATGATAACCCAGGCCAGAGGCCATGCCATTCTTCCTTCCTTGATATATCGATAAACTCCGCTGGGTATGGCAACGATGTTGTAAACCAGATTTGTCGGACTCACCGCAGGGCTGGTGAACCCTAAGATGCTGATTTGAAACGGGAGAAGTAAAAAGGCCCCGGATACCCCGCCCATTGAGGTAAAAAAAGAAACAATAAATGCGACAATAAACGGAAATAAAGGAAAAACTTCAACCCCGGATACCGGAAAAACCATGATTGCACCTCTTTTCGTTCGGAGAGTTTATTATAACGCCTCATTTATCAGCGGAATGGATGATATTATTTTTAAGGCTCATGGTGTTTGAGTGTATCAGGAATCATTTAAAATAACAAATGAATACCCAAATACTTTGTAACTTTTCGATAGGTTCTAGTGGGTTAACTGACCATACTCACCCGCCAACCGATAATAGTCCGAAACTCCCATTTATCCGAATCCGGCATGATTGCACGGTGTGAAACAATGCATTTTTAATATGTTTCTCTTTTGGCATCGCTGCGGTCTACCATGTAAAGAAGTGTTGCTTTTTCTCTAAGCGATTCCTTGAGCTTATTGAGCTTGAAGCGATCAATGCCATACATGCGAATATACATCCGGCGAAATCCTTCGGGAGCCATATCGTAAGACGTCAGGATACTTGCCATACGGCCGCCGTATTCTCGAATTATGTCCGCTATTTCTTTGATGGAACCCGGCAGATCTTCTACCTCCAGGCCAAATTGAATGCCTTTTCTTTCAACACCGGTTAGAGAAATTATAATTCTGAAAAGGTCGTTTTGAGTGATTGTTCCGACGATATCACCGTAAGGGTCGACCACAGGCACCCCGGATATTTTATGCTTTAAAAGGACCTCGGCGGTCTCTTCTATAGTGTAATCTTCCGGAACGGTGATGGGATTTTTGGTCATGATCTCTTTTATTTTTATTTTAGAAATTAAATATAAAAGTTCATGAATATCCAGACTGGTCGCCTCAGAAGCAGACGCCTTTTTTAGATCCCGATCCGTAACAATTCCAACAAGCTTGCCCTTTTCCATAACCGGCAGCATCTTGATATCATGTTTTTTTAACAAGTCCATGGCATCATTCATGGAATCATTTGAATCGATGGTAATAACCTGTTTGCTCATCCAGCGCTTGACTAACATAACAATTATCCTTTCAAAAGCATATTTCTTTATCCCGGCGCCTCGGTACATTTCGAAAAAACCGCTAACATCAAAAAGCGCACCAAGAATGCAATCAGGAATCAAAGTAAAAAGGGGTGGAACCTATAATATTTCTTATGTGGTTTCCACCCCTATCTGCTCGTTATTCCTTTTCATATTTGAAGGAAAGGTTTACCCTTGCACGATAAGCAGTCACTTTACCATTTTCGATCTTTAGGTCTAACTTGGTAATTTCCGCAACTCTAAGATCTTTAAGGCTTTTGGATGCTGTTTCTACAGCATTTGTTGCGGCCTTCTCCCAAGAAGAACTGCTTGTTCCCACTAACTCAATGATTTTATAAGTACTATTGCTCATGGCGGATCTCCTTTACTGTGGATTCAAAAACATTCACCTTAATCAAACGTATAGAACTTTTTTCCAACTACTTGTTTTTTTTAAACAATCTTCTTTCAGACCCTTGCTCACCTGGTTAACAAAATTTTTTATCCCGGCAGCGCGGTTATAATGGTAGGTGCCTTGACCATTGCATGAATTTGCCGTTTGGCGATTTTATAGCGTTCAAAATAGATTTTTGCGACCTCTTTCATAAACTTATACCCTATTTCAGGATGTTGTTGAAAAAGATCAAACAATTTATCCGCATCGATCGCCATGACTTCAGAATCTTCCATACATTCGGAATTTAATGTATATTCCTGTGGTTTCATGAAACAGGCAGTACCAAACAGATCGCCTTTCTCTCTGGATTCAAAGGAAATACCATAGGTATCTCCCGGAGCTATCTTTCTCATGCTGACGAGTCCCTTGGTAACCAGAAAAATATGGTTGGCTCGATCCCCTTCCTGATAGACCTGGGCTCCCTTTTTGAACGTTTGTTTCTCCGTAATTTTCGCAATCTCTGCCAATTGATCTTCCGAAAGCAAACTAAATTTATCGAATTTCTTCAAATCGCTAATCTCTACCATGGTTATCCTCCTTTTTTTAAGAAAGTTATTAAAAATTATTTCCATTTAAAGTTCGACAATAACCTATCTGTTCCTTTTAAAAGCAACAACCATACCAAAATAAATCTTCCGTGAGACATATGCTTAACCTGCTGATATGATGTAACTATTTCGTTTTAAAAGAAATATGGCGATTAAAATTTGAAATGAACGGGTGTCAGCGTTTTTTACAGGTTGTAAAATGATGGTGGTGGGAATCAAGACCGTTGGTAAACGCTGATGCCTTTCTATTGACAAACCGTAGCTCCGAAGCTTTTTTCAGGTTTCAGGTTTCAGGTGTCAGGGTTAAGGATTAAGGGGGAAACGAAGTGACCAATAGAAATTTTATGGGCGTGGAGGATCTTGAGGTCTATAAAAAAGTAGTATCGATTACACATCGATGTCTGTGACTTGACGCACAAGTGGCCCAAAGAAGAGAAATACGAGTTAGGAAACCAAGCCAGGCGCTCCTCAAACAGCGCACCCGCACAACTCGCCGAGAAAAATGATGACCGGCATATCCGTAACAAAATCGAAGGCGTGAATCGTGGTGGGGGAGAAGCAAGTGAGACCATTCACCATCTATTCATGGTGAAACTCAAAGGTTATATCACGGAAAAGGTGTATTTAGAAATTCGGGGTCGTTACAAAGAATGCATTCGTATGTTGAATGGATTAGAGAAAACATTGGAACGGGAAGTCCCAGAGATAGAGCGCCGCTGGCAGTTAGCTGAGGAAACGGCAGTGTATGGCGTAAAAAATGAATCGTTCCCTCAGGGCTGGCCCATTACTACTGAACATGTTTCCTGACACCTGACACCTGAAACCTGACAACTGACAACTGACGACTGAAACCAAATAGCCATGACAATCTTAGCAAACAACAGTTTTGATTTACACCCAAATGATGGTAAGACACACCTGGAAATGATATTGATGACGCCTTTATGGTTTGTGACTTAAAATGAGTATAAGCTTTTTTTTCAATTTGTAAAAAAAGCAGACAGGTATTTTTACCATCTATTATTTGGCTTTTTATCCTTTCAGTAAATAAGTATATAATTTCAGCAAGATAGCCTTCATCTTTCTTTCAGCCTTCTATGGCACAATAGTTGCAGCATATAATTAGCAAAAAGAGATCTTTGAAAAATGTACAATTTTGCCCGCCCAGTAAATCCGTATTTTATAGTTAAACTGGGTTCAGGATCTGGAAAATTCATTTATTGAAAGGTATACACAAAGAATTTAAAATAAATAACTTTTAAAAAGACATCTCATGCCTAAAAAAAGGAGGAATACCATGGTACAAATTGGGGGTATAAAATATGCACCGGGAATGTACACGCACAAAAGACCAACCGGCACTCAATCGGCAGATAAATATTTTCAAGATCTGGAGAAAAATTTCATTGAAAAGAAAAGGAAAGAAAAAAGACCGGAGATTTTCCCCACGATCTGTTGTTCTCGAAAAATTGGGGTCGGAGCCCTGGAGATTGCCGATATTATAGCAAAAAATATAAACTATAAGGTGGTGGACAGGGAACTTCTGGAATACATCGCCCAAGAGGCAAAATTGAGCCAGAAAACAGTTGCCTATTTTGACGAACGGTATCCGGGTTATTTAAAGGAATTTGCAGCCCTTCTCTTTGGTGAGAAATCCTTTATTAAAAGTGATTACAACAGGCATTTGATTAATACAGTGATTTCTCTTGCCGGTTTGGAGCCTACGATTTTTGTGGGCAGGGGCACACATTTAATAATTCCGCGAGACCGGGTTCTGGCGGTTCGGTTTATCTGTTCGGACGATCACCGGATTAAGCGCTTGTCCAAAATTTTAAAAGTGACCGAAAAAGAAGCCGCCGACAAATTGCCCCAATTCGATAAGGAGCAACGCAGCTTTTTCAAAAAGATTTTCGGCAAAAAAGATGCTCTGCCGTATGAGTTTGATATGGTTATCAACTGCGATTATATCAAAGATATGAAAGTTGCTGCAAAGATCGTCGAAGAGGCCTTTAAGAATAAGTTTGCCCAAGAACTTTCATAGATCGGAAAATCCGATCTCCGGCTCAGAGAGAAAAGGAAAAGTTTTCTTACCACAAAAATACAAAAAAGAATGTAAAGATCCGGGTTCTTTGAACCCGGATCTTTGCTATTATCAACTAATGCGTTTGCCCTGGGATGACACATCTCATGACTTGACACCCGCGCCTATTTTCATTAATTTTTTAGTTTTTGGATTCATCTCCAATATCTATACAGTTCAGTCACTTTTTCCTAATGTAAGGTCGAAATGACAACATCTGTCTCTCAGGATAAACTCAGACAAATGGCTTCCCGGTGGATGCCCATCTCCCGGGACTCCCATAAGTTTCGAATTCATACGGATACTACGGATTATTTTCGTGTGGAATATGGTGATGTGGTTCTTCTTGGCGGCAAACCTTATCTGATTCGTCATAATGCCAAAGAAGGGCGGTTCGGGCTTGATGACGAGGTTAAGTTTTGGGTAAAACGCGCCATTGATCTCAACAGCGGAATCCTGAAGATCATCAAGCTCGTTTTTTACGAAAAGTTTATGGCGCATATCGGAGGCATCACGTTCGAGTGTTTCCGTAGCCCCCGAAAAGAGGCCCGCATCCTGAACCTGGTGACCGATCATAAAAATTTCATGCATGGATATTCCATCGAGGATGTAAAAGGCAATCTGGTTCGCGTTCTCGATTTTATTAAAGGCAAACCCCTGTCTCACCATGTAACGTATATGGATATGGATCATCAGACCTATTTTTACGATCGATTTCCTGGAATTTTAAATAATTTTATGGAATGTATTGACGCCATCCGCTTTCTTCACAACCACGGTGAAAAACACGGGGATATTCGGCGCGACCATATATTGATTGACCGCGATAGCGAGACCTACCGATGGATTGATTATGATTTTAACTATCACCATCGGGAAAACATATACGGTTACGATCTTTTTGGGCTGGGTAATATTCTGGTATTTTTGGCGGGTATGGGAGATGTGCTGCTGCCGGACCTGAGAAAACAGTCTCATCCTGCTTTGGACACGATAGAGGAAAAAGATCTGAATATCGTGTTTAACCACCGCGTGGCCAATCTCAAAAAAATTTACCCTTACATCCCCGAATCCCTCAACCGTGTGTTGATGCATTTTTCTAAAGGTGCCAACTGGTTTTATGAGAACACAACACAATTGCTGGATGATTTGGAAGAATTCCAAACGGTGACCGGAATGCTTTCGTAAATATATCCTTAAAGAGGCCTACACATGACCCGAAGTGTAAAGACTTTTAACAAAAATATTTTAATTGCTGTGGACGATTCAGAAAACGCCCGACGGGCCGTCTCCTATGTGAGCCAGCTCCTGGCAGGTGTAAAAGGCTTCAAGATCTTAATCCTGCATATCATCAGTCAACCGGAAGAAGATTATTTTCCCACATCCGTTGAAAAAGAAAACTGGCTCAGCTCGAACCAGTTGAAAGTTAACGTCATGTTGGAGGATTATCGTCAAATATTGATACGCGAAGGTTTTGACCCGAATGATATACGGGTGCAATCCACCCTTCGATACTGTCCATCCCTGTCGGAATGTATTCTGACAGAACAAGACAAAACGCAATATAGCACCATTGTGGTTGGCCGGCAGGGGATTTCACGCAGTGAAGAGTTCCTCTTTGGCAGTATTTCGAGCAAAATTGTCACCCACGCACGTAACTGTACGGTCTGGGTCGTTGAATGATGAGCGTGAGTTCTTTCAGAAAGGACAGGTATTATTGTTGCCGTGAAACAACTGCGAACTGGATCATCGTAACATACTCCCATGAGGCGCTAACCTGCCCCCATATTCACCGGTAAATGTAAGAACACGCGATAGCTTTTTTACAGCACAATTCTTTTGAAACACATCCAGGCCAAAAGAATGAACCGACGAAAGAGAGCATGTGTGAATAAAAACTCTTTTGGCAATGTCGCTATATCTTTTTAGGGTATCGATTAACTCATAAGCTGATGAACCGTCAAAGTCTCCTGTAAGCTTAAGATGAAGGTTATCACTGTTTTGATGACAAAAAATTCTGAAATTTGATGCCATTGTTCTCCTCCTTACGTTATCGCACTTCTTTATTTTTAATCGTACGGATAGTTAGTTTCCGTCTGGTACAAGCATTCTTCAATCAACTTTCAGCTACTATTCCACACAACTACTGTAATGCTCTATGAAATACTGAATCTTCCTAATTTGGGCGGGTGTCAGCCGCTCAAACCGCACATGGTGTCGCCTCATTTTTATAGGGTCCATAGAAAAATCGGCGTCGACGATAACATCGCTAATGCTTTTAAACGTCAAATTTGCAAGGTAAAAACCACGATCAGCCAATAAAATGTCCAGGACAAGCGGCTGACTCAATTGCTCCCGGCCGGGAATATAATCAAACGAAAGCCCGTCCATACTGATGGTGTTAATTCTGCCGAACTTTGCCGGTTTGGATCGGTATACGGCACAGGCGATCTCTCCCATGCTTCTATCTGCGACGCGTAGCTGGGTAACGGAAACGGGCCGGATCAACGCAACGGCTCGTTTTTTAACCTGAAATCGTTTGCGTGCTCTCCTATCCCCCCTTTTTACCGTGTTTTTATCAATCACTGTAAGAAACGGTGACCGGTTCATAATCGCAACATCATGATCAGCTTTGGATAATTCATTGGCAGAATACATCCGGTCTGTTTGATTATCGTCAAAAAGATAATTTTTATCCATTTCACCTCCTATTTTTGCGTGTCTATCGCTCATCCGAAGCCATTATTGAGACCTAAGAGATCACTCAACAACCGCCCGGATAGTCGACGTTTTGTGTAATAAATGGAAGTTATCGGCAATTTATTTGTTTGATTATATTACCGATTTTTTATTTTTGTCCATAGGGAGAGAGCTTCATTTTATCTGAGGAAATTTCCCGGAAGGGAATTTCCCCCATACCAAAGGGGGAATATTCCCGATAGGATAGCACATGAATGAGAAGTTTAGATAATATCAAATACTCCATCTATGATGCCAGAACACCGGTAATGGTAAACTTCCTAAATTTTTGGCTCGAACCTCGGAACAGAAAGTCTCAAAGCTGAACGGCAAATCGGGATATAAACAGTGTGATGCTGTCAACCAGCCTGGCCCCCGACGGCTATTTAGAATTATAGACGCTCTTGAATTAGCGATTTTCAATGGCACTCTGATTATCCGGCCATAAACAAGATCATAAAACTTCAGAAGAAAAAGCCTTATAAAAACTGCCTACAGTTACCTCCCCATATCCGGTTTTTCATCCAGAAAGTGACACACCGCTGTTCCATAACGTTGTTCACATAAAATGCGCTTGTCTTTTTCCTTAATGTATCCCTTTTCTCCGATGATGGGATGAAATTTCAATTGAGGCGAATATTTACTATTGGGAACACTTCGGCCCAAAGCTTCGGCCATGGCCCGCAGATGATGCGGAGCCGTTCCGCAGCAACCGCCAATGTAATTGATGCCCATCGCCTGAGCCTTGCAGGCATAGTCAGCCATCTCGATTCGGGTGAGAACAAAGGGGTCCATTTCCAAAGGAAAAGCAAGACGCCCCTGGTATTTTTGGATTTGAAAATAAGGAGCTTCCTCGGAACATCGATAGGCCACAGGTTGTGTCGCCACGAAACATGATACAGTTTGGCGTACTCTGGCGGAAAGGGGAAGCATGCGCTCTGGATCTCGAAAACAATTAAGGCCAACAATTTCTGCCCCGGCTTCTTCAAGCTCTTTGAAGGCATCTTCCAAAATCACGCCATCTTTTGTGCTGTCTTGATATTTAAACCCAAGGGTGATCATTGCAGGCTTTCCGATTGCCTGAATGGCTTCCAGAGCAATTTTGGCTTCACCCAAATATTCAAGAGTTTCAGCAATGAAAAAATCGATGCCATACGGCAACTGATATTCAATTTGCTGATCGAATTGACGACGGGTTTCTTTATGGGTCCCCGGATCGATAGGATCATAGACCCAGGTGTTGCCCAAATTTCCGGCCACCAAACAACCGTATTCGTCCGCCACCTCGTGGGCAATGTGTACGGCGGCCGAGTTAATCTCAGCCAACATTCCCTGCTTGCCGATCTGTTTTAACTTGTCTTCATGGGCATAGTAAGTCAAGGCTTGGAGCACCTGTGCTCCGGACCGCGCAAAATCCGTCTGGAGCTGTTTCAGGGCTTCCGGATGCTCGATGGAAACCTCCGGCGTGAATGGTCCGGCGCTCACATATCCCCTGCGCTCCAACTCAAACAAAGCTCCCCCATCCCCCAGAACAATATTTTCTTTTAGCCATTGTAAAATCATTGGTCGTCCCATCCTTCACTCTGATACTCCTCGGCCAGACAGCGGTCCCGAATTGTCGCTGGTGCGAATGCCCCGGTAATATCATGCTGACTTGTTTGGTTTTCACCTATGCTAATTTTTCTTTTCCTGCTGCTCTATTCAACAGGCTCTATCCATGGCGAAGTAAAATCAGTTTCAACATTTATCCACCTAATTTGAGCGATAAATCTTAAGAGCCTCCTTCACGTCCACATTTTCCACGGTAATCGCATAGATGGCATCACACATAGCTATTGCATCTTTAAGGGATTTCTGATGAACATTTCTTCCTGTAGCATTCCCCGAAGCTCCGCTCACATGAATCTGATCATGAAGTCTTTTCAGAAAGACCTCCACATCATCGCTTGAACCTCCGGCGCAAACCACCTTGGTTAGACCGGCTGCCCGGATGGCCTCCTTGAATATCTCTTTTGATTCACAACCTTCCTTTTTGGGATAATTCACCTTAACAAAATCACTGCCCAGACATGCGGCCACACCGGTGGCGCCGGCAATCAAATGAGCATCTTTTTCGTCGGCCACCGCCTTACCTCGGGGATAGACCCATAATACGGTTATCAACCCATGATGGTGCGCATTGTAGACAACTTGGGCTGCCTGATGCAACATCTCGGACTCATACTCACTCCCCAAATAGACCGTATAGCCCACTGCCAAGATATTTAGTCCGCTGTTATCACGAAAATCCACTACCTGCTGAACATCCAGCCACTGATTATTGAATGGGTCGGACTGGGATGTTTTGACAAGATTTGTTTTGGAATTCAGCTTTACCAGATATGGTATATCAGGATAAGAACTACCGTATCTGGCAATTAGACCAAGCTGGGTAGCAAAAACACCTATTTTTGCCTGATTTGCAATCTTGAAGAGATGTTCCGGATCACTGTCATCCGGGTGAATCCCTTGGCCATAAAAATCGTTATTTAAATGCTCAACTTTTTGATCGCCTGCAAACAGCATCAATCGTCCGCTTTTTTGGGTTATCGTCAAATAATTGTTGATATAATTTTCTCTTTCCGCCTTTGGAACATCCAATGGTATCAAAATATCATCCTCTTTAAAATTCATAGGTTTATCCTCCTTATTCACGCCTTTCGATCAACCAAGACAGAGATTTCTCAATAGTCTTGTTTGTGAAGATTCTCACAAAAGTACTGAATCCCAATATTTATGATTTCAAATATTTCAGATTAATCAAAATCTTTCTATATTTTTTTCCGTGCGACAATTAAAAGCCGACTGCTCAACCCAAGAACGTCGGGGGCCTCAGCGAAGACTCTAAAGGCTTCCTGAATAGCCTTGAACATCTCATCATCATCCAGGGAATTTACTCAATGAACTGCCAGGTTATAATTTTTTACTGTTATCCGAACTTTTTCAATTCAACTGTTATCGCCTGCCATCAACCCAGCCAGCGCTCCAACAATCCCTTTGACCCGGTTTTCGACGTCAAGTAGATCCTTATCGTTGGGGCGGCCTAAAATATTACCCATACGTCCGTGAGTATTTTCATCTTTCTTATTGTGGAATTCACCAACCATATGCCATTGATCCAGAACCGAATACCCGAGATGCATAAAGAATGAACGCAGCCACATGGTCATGGGAATCGCTTCGTTTTCACCGATATGTGTTCCGGCATATGTACAAAAACATATGGCATACTTTCCCGATATTAAGGGCGCTGACGGTATGATTTTTCCTTGATCGTTATAAAATTTAAGTTTCTTTTTTACAAAATCCATCATCCGTTTCGTAGGCAGCCAATTGATGACAGGTGAGCCTAAAAAAATCAGATCGTATTCAAAAAAATCAACATCAATTTTAGATGTGAATTTTATGAAATCAATCTCATTGGTCGAACCTTTGAGCGTATCGTAAATCCGTTGAGCGACTTTTTCAGTATTTCCTCCAATTGAATCATACAAAATTAAGCTTTTCATTATTTATTCCTTTTAATTTTTGGTGTCGTCTTAATATCCGGTAATATATGCCTTTTACTGGGGTAAACCGATCCCAAAGCTTGTCCATCTCTCCACGAAGGGCCATTTTCTGATGGAAACTATCTAGGGCCCAGGCTATCTCCCTTGGCAGAGAGGGTGCATTTCCTAAAATCGATCTGCTTGCCGCATTTCGAGCAAAAGTGGTGTTTGTCAAATTCATCCGAAAAAATTTCATTTTTCTCCCCGCATTCCGGGCACTTGCAAACAAAAGACTTCAGTTTCCTGTATTTCTCAAAGCCGGGACAATGTTGTGGTGTTGTCATGATTTCCTCCTTAGTTTTAGTTTAGTCACTTCAGTTAGTTAGTGTCCTATTATACCAAACCTTAAGCGGACTGCCTATTGGTCAACATCACCAGGTTCTCGTCAACCAGGTCAATGCTTTGAATGGCACCTTGGATGAAGGTTTTTTGTCCGAACAGGTCGATCAGCCAAAAACCTCGGCCTTCTGCCTCGATGCGGGCCACATTCCGCATGATTTCCTTTTGCGTATCTCCCGTGTTCATGCATACCGTACTCAAACACATTTCAGCCTCCCAGAGTCTTTCCTTATTTTCATGCTTCTTCAAGCAGCGAAATCCTTTCTATAATCTCTTAGAAGCATAAAGCATGCCATCAGGCAATGAGGCATGAAAGTGGTGCTATTTCGGAATATTATTCCGATCAACGATTGTAAACAATTCTGCTGTGCAACCAAATTTAGAAAATTTTCGACATCACTTTTCGCAAAATTTCGAAACTCGAAGATAATTCATCCGCTATCAACACAAGAGGATCGTTGCAGGAAAATGAAAAAATAAGAAGCTTGAATATATTTAACTACCTATTACATGTCGGGCTCTTTCAAGATGCCTCCTACCAAGCAATCCCCGCTCAAATTCAAATACTTTATAAGCTGCCAATTTAATGAAATCGTTAAATACAAACCAGGCAAAGGCATAACCCCACACAAATAACGCCAGTTTCCAGCCGATGGGCGGGAGGATGATGCCATACACAACAATCAGCGTCGCAATGATTTGCGTGCCGACAATCGCAAGAAAGAGCGGCTTGGCCGGCTTTGTGGACCAGAAAGGTCCTTTTGTCCTGGCCACAAACAATGTCATATGGCCCGCCACGGAGAGTTTAAGATAGATGAAGGATTGCAGAACTTCGCGATTCAAGTGCAAAATTTCCTCTCCGATATAAAAGATCCCAAAGGACGAAACAACACCAAAAAGGCCTAGTGTGGTGGCGACACCTAAGAGGACAGGCATCTCCCATTGTTCAGGTTCATTGGAATAGACAACATTATCTATGGATATGGCCATAATCGGCAGATCGTTCAACAGCGCCAGAAGCACAATCATGACAGCGGTCACCGGGTAGAAATTGAATACGATAATCGAAAGGGTCATGAAAACCAGAACCCGGATTGTCTCAGCGATTCGGTAAATGGCATAGTTGTTCATGCGCTGGAATATTTTACGGCTTTCCTTGATGGCGTCGATAATAACCGAAAGCCCCGGCCGGGTGAGCACTATGTCCGCTGCTGATTTGGCCGCATCCGTAGCGCCGGAAACGGCAATCCCCGCATCTGCCTTTTTCAGTGCCGGTGCATCATTGACCCCATCGCCGGTCATCCCGACGATATGCCCCTTGTTCTGCATCAGCTCGACGATGTGATACTTATGCTCAGGGAAGACCTGGGAAAAGCCGTCGGCCTCTTCAACGATGCGCCGGGCCTCTCTGCCATGTTCATTCAGGAGGGAAGATGCGGAAATAATGTTGGTGCCAATGTTCACCTGCTTTGCAATTTCTCTGGCTATGGCGGCGTGGTCACCGGTGACCATTTTGACATCCACGCCCATGGATTGAGCGGTTTTGATGGTTTCCGCCGAATCTTCACGGGGAGGATCGTAAAGGGGGATGAGACCGGCAAATTGCCAGTTTCCAGCCTCATCGGTCCGCGCCACTCCGAGGGCACGATAACCCTTTGAAGCAAGCATATTCACGCGCTCTTCCAGATCGATTTTGGCAGCTTCCGGAATAGACACAAGGGCAAGGATCACCTGTGGTGCTCCCTTGGTGACCTTAAAACAGTTACCGTCAACATCTTTTACCGTGGCCTCAGTGCGTTTTGAGACCGGATCGAAGGGTTTAAATTCACTTGCATTAAAAGAACCGATAGCCTTGGCAAGCTTTTCAATTGATTCGGTTTTGGTGATAATTGCAGTGTCAATGGGATCCTTATCTTCCTTCCGGGATGCCAGCGAGCCGAACAGCAGTACATCTTCGTTTGTGAACCCTTTAAAATGAACCACATTGGCCAATGTCAGCTCATTTTTAGTAATGGTGCCGGTCTTATCAGAACACAGAATATCCATGCCGGCCATTTCTTCAATGGCAACCAGTTTGCTGACGATGGCTTCTTTTTTGGCAAGTGCCATTGCACCGACCGCCATGGTAACCGACAAGACTGCCGGCAGGGCCACCGGTATCGACGCAACGATAAGCACCAGTGCAAACTGGAGTATCTCCAGCATGCTCTCATGGCGAAAAAGAGCTACCAGAAATATGAGTGTCACGAGTGCGATACCAAGGAAAATCAGATAGTCTCCGATTTTAATGATCGCCTTCTGGAAGTGGCTTTTGGTTTTGCCCTCTGCCACTAACTTGACCGTTTTGCCGAAATAACTGTTCATTCCCGTGGCAACCACCAGCGCATTCATTTCCCCTTGACGGATAATCGAGCCGGAGTAGGCGACATCGGAAAGATGTTTTTCAACGGGCAGCGATTCACCGGTTAAGGCGGATTCGTCCACCAGCAGATATTCGCCCTCCATAAGCTTAATATCGGACGGGACAATATCGCCCAGTCTCACACGCACGACATCCCCCGGAACAAGTTCCCGGGCGGGTATTTCAAACCATTTTCCGTCTCGCAACACCCGTGCATTTGATGAAAGTTTCTGTTTTAACAATTCAATGGCATTATCCGCCTTGTACTCTTGCCAGAATCCCACCACAGCATTGACCAAAAGAAGAGCAATAATGATGAAAAAATCTTCCCAGTGGCGGGTGATAGCTGACAATAAGACCGCGGCTTCAATCATCCAGGGAATCGGTCCCCAGAAGTAGCTCAAGAACTTGACCAGCGGGTGGGCTTTGTTTTCCGGAATTTCGTTAGAACCGTAAATTTGAAGGCGTGCTTTTGCTTCTGAAGCCGAAAGCCCTTTTTCATTAGAAGACAGTTTCTGAAACAAGTCTGTTATGGAAATCTTTTTTGCCTCTTCAATGTTGATAATGTTCTGACCTGTCAGATCATAATGTTCCATTTCTTTTTCCTTACATTACATTAATGCGCCTGTTTCAAAGCCTGTCTTCCATCTCTCTGACTTTGAGGGTAATCTTCATGACTGAGTCAGGATTGAGGGACATGGAATCTATTCCCTCTTTCACCAGAAATTCCGCAAATTCCGGATAATCGCTCGGGGCCTGTCCGCAAAGGCCACTGTGGCGATGGTTTCTCCTGGCGCCCTGAATGGCCATGGAAATCGCCTTCATTACCCCGAGGTCTCGCTCATCAAAGTCATGGGCCACCAGTTCCGAGTCACGATCAACCCCTAAGACAAGTTGGGTCAGGTCATTTGAACCGATTGAGAAACCGTCAAAGAGCTTGCTAAATTCATCAATAAGGATCACATTATTTGGAATCTCGCACATGACGTAGACTTTAAGTCCATTTTCTCCTCGTTTCAGGCCATTTTTAGCCATCTCGGCCAGGACTTTTCCGGCCTCATCCACCCGCCGGCAAAAAGGAATCATGATGATGATATTGGTCAAACCCATCTCATCCCGGACCCGTTTCATGGCCTTGCACTCCAGGGCAAAGCCTTCCCTGTATCGGTCGTCGTAGTAACGGGAGGCACCGCGAAAGCCTATCATGGGATTGTTTTCTTCCGGCTCAAAATACTCTCCCCCGATGAGGCTCGCATATTCATTGGTCTTAAAGTCGCTCATACGCACAACAACCGGTTTAGGATAAAAAGCCGCTGCAATCGTCCCCACACCATGGACCAGTTTTTCCACAAAGTAGTCCTCCTTATTTTCATGACCGTAAGTAAGCTCATTGATTCTGTTCTTCACAGCCTCATCCAATACCCTCTCAGGATGGACCAGGGCCATGGGATGGATCTTTATGTAGCTGTTAATGATAAACTCCATACGTGCCAGACCCACTCCGTCATTGGGTATCCTTGAGAGGGAAAATGCCTCTTCGGGATTTCCAAGGTTCATCATAATCTTTGTCTTTGGCCGCTTCAGGTCTCTGAGGGTGAGCTTATCAACATGAAATGGGAGCAGGCCCTCATACACCATGCCGTCATCACCCTCTGCACAGCTTGCCGTCACTTCCTGTCCGGTTTGGATTTTTTCTGTGGCATCTTCTGTGCCGACCACGGCCGGAATTCCCAGTTCACGGCTGATGATGGCTGCGTGGCAGGTCCTTCCTCCCCTGTTTGTTACAATACCAGCAGCGGTTTTCATCACTGGCTCCCAATCAGGGGTGGTGGTGTCGGCTATGAGTATCTCGCCGGGGTTTAATGAGGAAAGGTGCGCCACATCAGGGATTACATGTGCCTTGCCTTGTGCAATCTTTTCCCCAACGCTCTTGCCCCTCGCCAGTACGCGGCCTTTCTTGTCTAAGTGATATGTCTCAAGGACATCCATGGCCTTTTGTGATTGGACAGTTTCAGGCCTGGCCTGTACAATGAACAGGTCTCCAGTTATGCCGTCCTTAGCCCATTCAATGTCCATTGGTCGGGTTTTCCCCGCCTTTTTTGAGTAATGGTCTTCTATGGTAATCGCATAGCCAGCCAATGTGAGGACGTCATCGTCCGTAATGCAGAACTTTCTACGGTCAGCCTCAGGTACTTGGACATTTCGCGTCAGGACTTTTGAGTCACCACTACCATAAATCATTTTCAGCTTTTTGTTTCCAAGATTCTTTCCGATAATGGCATTGCAGCCTTGCTTGAAAGTCGGTTTGAAGACGTAGCACTCATCAGGGTTAACGGCTCCCTGGACAATATTTTCCCCCAGGCCATAGGACCCCGTAATAAAGACTACATCCCGAAAACCCGTCTCTGTGTCGAGGGTAAACATCACACCACTTGTGGCCAGGTCAGAGCGCACCATCTTCATAATGCCTATTGAGAGGGCTACCTCAAAGTGGTCGAAGTTATTGTCTATGCGATACGAAATCGCACGGTCGGTAAATAGTGAAGCAAAACACTTGAGGCAGGCATCCCTTAGGGCATGGTATCCGCTGATATTGAGATACGTCTCCTGCTGGCCTGCAAATGAGGCCGTGGGGAGGTCCTCCGCCGTGGCTGAACTTCGAACTGCCACGTCTGCATGTGGACCGTATTCGTCGCAAAGCTTATCGTAGGCTTCCTTTATTTCGCTCCAAAGGTCATCTGGAATCCCGGCGCCTAAAATCAGATGGCGCGCGTCCCTTCCCCTTTTAGCGAGATCAGTTACATCAGCCTTATCCACACCTGCCATGGTCTCCTTGAGTTTTTCAAGAATGCCTGCAGAGTCTACGACATGCCGGTATGCCTCGGCAGTTATAGCAAAACCATTGGGAATTTTAACCCCTTCAGACGTAAGTTCACGGTACATTTCTCCTAGAGAGGCGTTCTTACCGCCAACCAGGGAAACATCTTCAATCTTGATCTCTTCAAACCAACGGACATATTTTGCATCTTGGGTCATGGTATTTACCTCCTTGTACAAATGTTGAGTTGTGGTAATGTTAATTTTTGGGCCTCTTATCGTGTTCAGACGACCAGGTTCTGCGGGTGACCGCTAAAATAGGCCTTGAAGTTTTCAGCACTGGTGGTCAGAATTCGTTCCAGGGCCTCCCACGTATTGAAGGCATTGTGGGGCGTGATGATGGCGTGTTCTGAGCGCATGATTGAAAAGCTCTCCATGGCCTCTCTCAGCGCGATGGCAGCCAGGTCATCCCGTTTGAGGAATTCTTCTTCAAGCCAGATCTCTTCACCCTCAAAGGTGTCTAGGGCCACCCCTCCCAGTCGACCTTCACGCAGCGCCGTAGATACAGCTTCAGTATCAATGACCTTTCCGCGGGCAGTGTTGATAAGTAGGGCTGTGGGCTTAAGCAATCGCAATCTCTCTGCATTGATCAGGTGATGGGTAGACGGAAGATATGGCACGTGCAGGCTAATAACGTCCGCCTGCTGTAATACCGCCTCCAAACTCATAAAGGTTACCCCAAAATCTTCCACAAGTGTTGCATTTGGCCTCAAATCATAAGCAATGACCTTCATCCCAAAGGCCCATCCAAGCTTTGCCATATGAAAACCGATACGGCCAGTCCCCACCAGACCGAGTGTCTTTCCTTTGATGTCCATGCCCATCAGACCGGTACGGCTAAAGACTCCCCGGTCTACACGTTCAAATGTCGGTTTAAGTTTACGTGCCAGGGCTATGACGAGACCAAAGGCATACTCTGCTACCGTGTTATCACCGTAAGCGGGGACATTACATACCGTGATGTTTCGAGCCTTACACGCCTCTAAATCAATATGGTCAAAACCGGTGGACATGGTAGAAATAATCTTTACCATCGGCAGCAAATTAAGGACTTCCCGTGTAATCTGAGATTGGATGGATATCCCTACCCCTTCTGCATTTTCTGCAATAGTTGCAGTGTGTTCATCCAGGGATTTCTGATGAAAAGTCAATTCAAATGTCTTACCTCCCTCAAATGCCTTTAATAGTTCAGTCTGTTCTTTTTCATCCACATTGAAAATATCCAGTTTCGTCATGATAATTTCTCCTTGGCGGCGCTGATGAGCTGTTCAGATTTGCAAGCTATCAGCGCCGATGACATGGAATCTGAAATCAGGCAAAGGCGTTGCGTATCCATCATTTGTTATGAGACTTTGCAAGCATCTTCACAACCCCCTGCTGTATGCAACTTTATCTCTGGAACCAGTTTTAAGAAATCGTCTCTTTGGCAAAGCGCTGTGCCCGGTCTTAATGTGGTCGCTGTGCCCGCAGCAACCGCATAAGTCAGGGCTTCTTTGAGACTCTTGCCTTGGACCAAGCCATAGACAAACCCAGCCACGGCAGAATCCCCAGCGCCAATCGTATTTTTCACGTCCACTTCAGGAGGAGAAGCCAGACATTCCTCCTTTTCTCCGATAAGCAGGATCCCTTTTGCTCCCATGGAAACAAGAACAATTCCGACCCCCTGTTCACGCACATCGCTTGCCGCATTGATGATTGCGTCCATTCCTTTTAAATCCATACCCACTAGTCGGCTCAATTCATGGACATTGGGCTTAATGGCATCCGGACATCCTTCGATGCCCATCCTCAGGGCATCCCCATCAGTGTCCAGTATGACTTTGGCTCCTCTGCCTTTGGCCAGTTCAACGATTTTGCGGTAGATTTCCGGATGCACTCCGGGAGGAAGACTGCCGCTGATAACCACCATCTCAGGTTGATCCAACCCCTCTACCTTATGAACCAATTGCATTAGGGCATGGGGGTTGATTTCCGGCCCTCTGGCAGTGAAGATGGTCTGGGCTCCGCTGCTCATGTCATTGACGATGATGTTGGTACGAATCTCGCGTGAGATCTGGACAAAATCGTTTGTAATGCCTTCGTTTAGCAGCCTTCCTTCAAGCTCTTCTCCTGCGAATCCACCAACAAATCCGAGAGCCTTGTTGGCGATTCCCAAACTTGTCAACACCTTGGATACGTCTATCCCTTTGCCCCCGGCATACGTTTGCTCTCTTTCAATCCGGTTAGAATCGTCAGCCTGTATCTTCTCAACCCACAGCGTTCGATCTAAAGCTGGATTAAGAGTTATCGTGTAAATCATGATTCAACTCTCTCCTCCTGAAGTAATCTCGCTCACTCTTTCTTTTCTTTATCTCAGTTGTTGTTTGCCCATGCTTACACCTCTCATTAATAATGCTCTTTTCTAACGTTGCAAAAGTCGAGGATACCGCAGGTCCAAGGCATCAAGGCCGCAGCTGTAGTCGTCTACCGCAAGGCCTTGATAACGCAGGAGATGGGGTGTCATCGGCTTTCCCGAAAGGTAAACAACACAGCAAAAAAGGTGTTTTCATTGGACGCCACCAACGGTTAGATCTTATGGTGGTTACTTCAATCAACTCAAAGCCTTTGTCTAAGCCGTTTAACGTATAATCTGATGTGTTGTTTATGCAACTATAGGGTGAACTCATCTGATCTTATAAGGATTAATAACTAACACAGGAGCGGGTGACTTCTTCACCAAATTTTCGGCTACACTCCCAAATATCGTGTGGTCCAATCCTTTACGACCATGTGTCCCCATGATCAACAGATCTATCTCTTCGGATTCAATGACTTTTAGAATTTCATCAACAGTGTCTCCGGAAACGACCCTCTTTTGAAAATTGGGGCAGCTTTGCAACTGATTTTCACAAACTGTGTCCATGGCCTTTTTAGCACCCTCAATGGCTTCTTTTTGGAAAACATCCATGGAAGGATGAGGAACATAGAGCTTCCCCCATTTATTAAGATCCTGCACTACATGAAGTAAGTAAATTATGCTGTTGTATTTCTCGGAAATCGACAACACATAAGGCAGAATTTTTGACGAATTTTCTGTCAAATCCAATGGGAAGAGAATCGTCTTTATTTCTATCATAGCTTTAACCTCCTTCATCTTTTTCTCCTTTGATGATTTAAAAATTCATGTTATTCTACTTTCTCCAGATTTAAAAAGATCACCAGTTGGCCCTGTTCCATCGCCTCTGGGCATTTTACTCACCTCCTTTTTGTGCAAGCCCCCCTCGGGCTGTAATAATTACCAACTTGACAAACAGATCCTTTTAACATTCAGATAAATAAACCAGCATAAATCGTGCCATTGTGTTGGGAAATTACATCTGCTTCAATTCCAGCAGGTTATCTTGTGGCTGTCCGCAATTCATTTTGCCGGCTTGCAAAATGTAGAAAAATTTCGAAATCTGTTTTCGCAAAATTTCAAAATCAGAGAAATCAATAAAAGTAATATCCATGGTATGAATAATTTCGGAGAATAATAATGATGGTTTCGTAAAAAATCTATTTTGCTCAATTGAGCGAGCATGTTTGGGATTAAACATTCAGCAGATTGTGGTTACGAGGAGGCCATAGTCGCGAAGATCGAATCCTTAAAAGGCAGGACCTGCCCTATCCCTTGGAAAAGACAATAATCGCGGCCACCAAAATGCCGGCACCCAGGGCCAAAAGGCTGTATCTCCTGTGCTCCGTTTCGGCTTGAGGTAGAAGGTGAGTGGCTCCCACGTAAACCAGGGCTCCGGCAGAGAATGCCAGTAAGGCACCCAGGAGTGATTTGTCAATTTTACTAATGCAGGGGTATGAGACGAGCATGCCCAAGGGTGTGGTCAGGGCTGCAGCTAAGAAGGCAAGAAGCAGCGACGTCCTCTCCTTGAACCCTCCCCGTTTCAGCAGCAAGTAGGTTATGATTCCCTCTGGAAATTCGTGAAGAACCATACCGGTGGCTGTCAGTATTCCGGTAAAGATACTGACAGTGAAGGTAATGGAATAAATGAACCCGTCGACAAAGGAATGGAAGCCGATCCCAAGCATGGGCACAAGGCCGATTTCGTACTGCGTATCCGATCCTTTATCGCACACAAAAGCGTTGATGAACCGATTAAATAAGTGCAGGCCAAGGTACCCGGCCAACAGATAGAAAGGGGCATTTGAATTCATGGAAAATGCCTTCGGGATGATGTGCAAGAATGACACTGAAATCAGGACGCCGGCAGCGAAACAGATAAAGTAAATGGTATTCTTACGACCCCATTGCTCGAAGCGGCGTATGACATAAATGCCCATCGATGTCACTAATGCGGCCAGAGAACTGGCTCCCAAGGCTGTCCAGAACGTGTTTTCCATGGTGTCCTCATATGGATGCTATATGGCGTAACCGAAGTGTTCCGTTATGTGCTATTTCTAAGCGGGGGTTACCATCACAGCACATGGCACGTGGCCAACGACTCTCTCGGCAACGCTGCCTATTAAAAGTTTATTTAGCCCGGTCCTTCCATGGGTCCCATCACGATGAGGTCAATATTTTTTTCCTTTGCTTCTTGAATGATAAATTCATTCATAACCCTGTGGAAATTGGGAAATGAAATCAACCCACCGTCCCAATGGAGAACGCCCTTGATCCGGACAGAAAATTAAATAAAGCTTTTTTCTCTATGGGATCGATATGCTCGGCAATGATCTTACCGTATACGAGACTGTAAAGCTTTGCGCCTCTGTCGTGACAGTGCGCGTGTTGGCATTACCGGTTCAGATTTTTTTCTTTCCGGATGCATATCCGTCGGCATACCACCCGCCGCCTTTTAATTCAAAAGTACAGAGGGATATAAGCTTCTTTGCTTTTTGATGACATTTTGGGCACTCAATTTCTTTTGTACCCATTTTAACGAACTTTTCTGTGACGGTGCCGTTCGGACACTTGAACTCATATATCGGCATCACTTTTTCTCACCTTCTTTTCCATACCGGTTTTTAAAAATCCCCACCTCAATTACCTTGACGGGACCTTCCGCCGCCGCCCATTCCGCGACCGCCACCCATTCCGCGACCGCCGCCCATTCCGCGACCGCCACCCATTCCGCGTCCACCACCCATGCCCCGACCGATTTCCATGCCAGCTGGTTTGTCCACGTTCGGGGCGGATGTCTGTACCGGAGTACCGGAAATATATTGTTGAACCGCCTGCCGCACCGGACCGCTGACCCCGCTTATCACCTGAATTCCTGCCGCCCCGAAAGTCCGGCTGGCGTTCGGACCACAATTACCGGTGAGTACAACGGCCACACCCCTGTCGGCCATAAGCTGGGCCGACTGAATGCCCGCGCCGCCGCCTTGTGAAATATTCGGATTTGGAAGGGCTTCAAATTCCATGGTATCCGGATCGATAATCAAAAAATAGGGACACCGTCCGAAACGAGCCTCCACGGTATCATCGAGCGTGGGCCCTGTGGATGTAACGACGATTTTCATAATACGCCTCCTTTGTTATATAGTTCTTTTTCTAAGAGCTTCCAGATATATTGCATGACCTCAAAGCTCGGTCCTTTGCCGCTGGCAACTGTTATATTCATTTAAACTAACCTCCCGTTGTTATTACTAAAAGCCGATTACATTATCAGCATCTACAATGAGATCAGCTAATTGCGAAGGCACACCAAGCTCGCCACAAACAAAAGTACATAATGGTTCCTGATCTTCACTCAAAAGCCCCCTTCCCATGGCACATGACATTCCAATGTAAATAGGGATTTTTTTTGTCATCGTCAGAAAAAGCATCAGGTCTTCAAGGTTAGGCAGGCCGGGTGCCTGTACGTTTTCTGCAACTCCCTCAGGCATAAGATAGACGGCGTTGTTATAAAGCCAAATAGAAACCTCGTGCTTTTTTTCCACTAATGCCTTGGCAGTAAGGAAAGGAACCGTTGCTCTGTTTGGGTCTTCCGGTCCATTATTAGCAATTATCAGGTATTTTTTCATTTAATTCTCCTCAATCTGTTTCTCTTTTAGTTTTCTGAAAATATCCATTTTTTTTACCCTTATGCGATGAAATTAATTTAACAGCCATGCCGTTTTCTATTCTGTAGCCTAAGTACAGCATAAAACATGCCAAAAAGAGATAATGCTAATAAGTATTGTTATTTCAATGAGATATGTTTTTAAGATGTGCTTATGGTTCATCTTTAGCGGATATATTTAGAAAAATTTCGAAATTTGTTTTAGAAAAATTTCGAAACCAAAGAGATCCACCAATAATATCCATAGGGACAATAGTTGCTGGAAACAGGAAATTATAGGGCAGTTATTAAGGCATTACGAAACAGGAAGAGGAATTTCTAAAATTGCCTTATGTAGGTGTAGGTTCAAGCAGGATCTTTATATCTTCAATTTTCTCCTTAATCCCTATATAACCTTCTTCAATTACATGCTCAACCTGGTCAAAGTCCATCATCTTTAATTCTCCAAGGCGCGGCTGTATTAATATGTCCGGCGGGTCCACTGCAAGATTTATGCGGGTTATCCGCTCCTGCATTATGCCGATTGAGGTTGTTAGCGTCTCCATGATATACGGTGTAGACGATTCTCTCCTGAGCAGTTCATTGATTTTGTTCTTAAAGCTTAATTCAGCGCCTTCGTAATAATCTGTCAGTTTTCTCATTAGTTCATTTTTATAATCATGCTGATCACCGGATTTCTTTTCAGTATGTATTGTTTGTTTTTTCCGTTTTCTCCGTGAGACGAGCCCGCTGTTAAGGTCCACGGCAATAAGAACATCGGCTTCTATTGCTCTGGCGACACCTACCGGAACAGGGTCCACGAGGGCGCCGTCCACAAGCCAGCGGTCCTTGATTCTTGCAGGGGCAAAGAGTCCCGGTATTGACATGGTTGCCCTGAGGGCATTAATTAAATTTCCGGACTTTAACACGACTTTGTCGCCTGTTTCGAGGTCAGTGGCAACCATCATTACGGGAATTTTCAGATCGGAAAAATTTTTTACATCGGTGTGCATTGAAAAAAGCTCTTTTAGTTTTTTTGTGCCATTCAGAAGACCTGACCATGGGAAAACAACGTCAAAATAGGAAAAGACCTTTTTGCCGTCCATTCCGAGAACAAACTCCTTCAGGCTCCCCAAGCTTCCGCTGGCATAGAGGGTGCCAATATAGGAACCGATGCTACACCCAACAATGTAATTGATAGGGATATCCTCTTCTTCCAGCGCTTCAATGGCCCCTATATGGGCCCAGCCGCGCGAAGATCCACTACCAAGAACAAGGACGACAGACTTTCTCGATGACATGTTTTTCTCCTGAAATGAAGTTTTATCATCATTAATTGAATGATAAATTATAACGCCTGCGCATAATCTTAAAAATCATTTTTAAGAAGCTGACGCGCATTTTCCATAAATTCTTCGATGGCCTTTTTCTGATGAATCTCCCAGCCATCGCTTAGGGTCAGTCCTCGTCTCAAGGCGGAATCACTCGATTCTCAATATTCAGAAGCTGTCAGATCTACGGACCGCTGCTGCGCTATAAATGGATATGGGTGTTGTGTCCATGCAACTGCTTCTAATCTGGTGAAATTTTACGTCCATTTTCCCCAATAAAGATAAGATGGCTGGATTGCTGTTTGAAAATCCCGAGTTTCTTTTGAAACACTTCCATGCCGAATGGATGGATGGTTTTAAGGTCATTGGTGTCAATAAAGATCTGATAAAAACCGTTACCATTCTTTTTTAGAGTTTCGAGCAATTCGTAAGCGGATGTTCCATCAAAATCGCCCTCTAATTTTAGATGAAGACTATCTCTGGTTTTATAAGAAAACATATGGAAATTTGTTGCCATTGTTAAACTCCTTAGAGGATTCAGATTCTAATACTCCGGCGCGTAATATTTGACACCGACCTCGTAAGAAGAGGAAATTGCATCAGGTGTTTCCCTGCACCATTTTACCTCTCCTAAAGATATGGTGGGTATTCCCTCCAAATCGCAAGTGCGGGAACCATTGGATGGGTATTTTTCCACTCTAATGAGAACAGTTGCGCCCGGATGGAAGTCGAAATTTGATTTAACGCACACGCCTTCCAGGCAGTGATTCAGTACCTGCGCATCAAGCCAACACCCTGTATTGAAACAGGTTAACCGGATGGGGGCTTCATTGGTACAATGTTTATAAGATCTTTTTTCTCCAAGAGATGTCATTTTTTGCCTCTATATTTTTTTACGCCCTGTTTTAAAACCTGAATCTTTAACCTTACGTGATGCGGCGATACACAACACGGCTGGTTAATTAAAAACAAAACCTATGAATACAATTAATGTGTAAATGCACCATGCTGCTGCAAGACCTAAATTAGTTATCAGTAAAATGTCAAAGATTTTCATGCTTTTCCCTTCCGCGAATTTTACCGAGCTATCTATTTACTTGTTATGCTCCGGATTTGTTTTTCATTCCTTTGGATCAATCGAGACAAAGAATCTTCAATAGTATCGATTGTAAACGGCTTATCAATAAGATCTTGAATTCCAATCCTTTTCGCTTCAGAAACAACCTCTTTAGTTTTGTAAGCCGTGATGAGTATTTTTTTTGTGTCCGGACACATCTCCTGAATCTTTTTGGAAAATGTCAAACCATCCATGCCCGGCAATTTATAATCTATGAGAATGATGTCATAGCCTTGCTGTTTAAGTAACTCCATGCCCTCTTCAGCCGTCTCCACCGCCACCATGTGACATCCTTCCGTGCCGAAGTACAAAGTCAGAGAATCCCTGATCCACTCATCGTCGTCCACGAGTAATATTTTTTTGTCTTTTAATTTGCTGAACAGGTCCATTTAACGCCCCCCGGAACCGATCAAATTTGTCTTATGGAAAACATTCTGTGGCTCCTTACAACATTACTGCCTGCATGAAGTGTGCCATTGAATTATATTGCATATAAACCTTATAAATTCAGCAAGTTCTATGTTTTACTATTGGCAAGACATCTCATTATGGGGTTCTGATTTAGAAGAATTTCGAAATCGGTTTTAGAAGAATTTCGAAAAAAACGCACAAAAGCAAATGATATCACGTGGTGCGGATAACTACATGGAATAGAAAATTTTGGAGGAAATATAAAAGAATTGCCAAATGGTTTGATCAGATCTTTCTGAAGGAGGGGGAATTAATTTTTACATTGAAAACTTGGTCCTTTGGGTCAGGATTTTTACTGAATTAGCAGTTTTTTTTTGCGGTAACGAAAGGTGTGGTGGTTAATGTTAAGTAGCTTCGCCGCCTGGCTTTCATTGCCGCCGGCCAGCTTAAGTGCCTCTTTAATGTAATATTTTTCCAGGGATTCCTGAACTAACGAGAGATCGATACCTGTATCCGGGAGCGGGGCAAAAGTCGTTTCACCTTTTGCTTGCTTGAGATTTCCAGGTTCATGCTGTTCTTTAATGCCAAGATCCCGGGTAGTTAATTCCGGCCCCTTGCCCACAAGCACCCCCCTTTCAAGGAGGTTCCTAAGCTCACGAACATTCCCTGTCCACCTGTGCGCCATTAATGCATCAACAGTCCCGGAAGAGAGCCCCGTAAAAGTCTTAGCAAACTTTCTGCTGAACTCGTACAGGAAATGCTTGGACATGGGAATAATATCATTGGGTCGTTCATTCAACGAGGGGACTTCTACCTTGATTACTGCCAGTCGGAAATAGAGATCCTTTCTAAAGAGGTCTTTTTCTATCATGTGCTCCAGGTTTTTATTGGTGGCGGAGACCACTCTGGTTTTTATAGAAAATTTTCCCGTCCCACCGACTCTATAATATTCACCTGTTTCAAGAAAACGGAGCAGCTTTGCCTGGGCTTCCGGACTCAAATCCCCCACCTCATCAAGAAATAGGGTCCCGTTTGCCGCCTCTTCTATCAATCCTTTTTTGCCGGATGCCTTTGCTCCGCTGAAGGCCCCTTTTTCATAGCCGAAAAGCTCACTTTCGATGAGATCTTTGGGAATGGCAGCACAATTTAAGGGAATAAAAGGGCCTTTGAAATTGGGGCTTCTATAATGAATGGCACTGGCAATCAATTCTTTACCTGTACCGGTTTCTCCGAGAATAAGAATCGGAGTATCCGGGCTTTTAGCCACCATCTTTATAAAGTCCATGACATCCTGAATCGCATTACTTTCACCGATGAAACAAGGAAGGTTCTCCATAAGATACCTCTCCTGGAGTAACTGAACTTCTTTCCTCAACCGGATTGTTTCAAGGGCATTTCGAATTGCAATTTCCAAACTATCCATGTGAAGAGGTTTCACCACATAATCATAGGCGCCAAGCTTCATGGCGGATATCACGCTGTCGATATCTTCATAGGCGGTTATCATAATAATCAGCACATGGGGATACAGATCCTTAATTTCGCGAAGCGCATTAATCCCATCCATACCCGGCAACCCGATGTCAAGCAGAATCAGATCAGGGGGTTTTACCTTTATGGCGTCAATTGCACTCTCGGCTGTAGAGAATGCTTTTACTTTATAGCGTGCTTCCAGAGCCATTGTCACCCCTTCCCTAATGGTCTCTTCATCATCGACGATGTATATAGAATATGGAATCATGAGTCGTCTATTCCTTTCTTTATGGGCAATTCAATCCTGAATTCAGCTCCGCCCCATCTACTTTCCGACATATTCAGGGACCCCCCGTGATCGGTGATAATTCTGTGGACGATACTCAGACCGATTCCTGTACCGCTATTCTTGGTGGAATAAAAGGGATCAAATACTTGATCTTTCATGGCTGAAGGCACCCCCGGGCCGGAGTCGGAAACCGTCACGAGAATACGGTTTTTTTCTATGGATGAGGTTATTTCTATTTTCTTGCCTTCACTCATATCTTGCATGGCATCAGCCGCATTGTTAATCAGATTTAAAATTATTTCTTCGATCATGGCTGGATCTGCCTGGCACAACGGCAGATTGTCGGCTAAAGATTTTTCTATCTCAATCCCTTTCTTACGCAAAGTGACGCCGGAAAGATTAACGGCTTCCGTAACAGGGTTGTTTATGTCTATTAAAACAAGCTTAGGCTCATTAGGTTTGGAAAAATCCATGACCCTCCTGATCACAGACTCGATCTTAATTGAGGCGGATTGGATTTTTCCTAAAATCCCTTTTACTTTTTCCAAGTTTTCCCTTTTATCATAGATTTTCTCAAGAGTGTTTAGGTATATATTGATCCCGGAAAGTGGATTTCTTATCTCATGGGCAATGCCGGCAGCCACACGCCCTAAGGAACTCATCTTATCCTGAATTCTCAAAAGATGTTCCATCTTTTTTGTTCGGGTAATATCCATGGTATTTGCTAAAATTGCTTTCTTCCCCCGGTATTCGGTCAATGTTGCTCGGCAGTATACCCACTTCATATCGGTCCTATCGTTGATTTTGTCCGGGACATAAAGCCTGAAATCCATGTCCAGTGTTTGCATCTTGCCCGAGAAAATGTCCAGATTAAATTCCTGGACCTTTTCAATATCATCCGGGTGGATGTTTTTAAAATCCTTAAGCTTGGATGAGCGGGGTAAAGGACCCAAGAGTCGCTCCTGTTCCTGATTTTGATAAACGATTTGGTCATCTTGGACAATGGAGATGCCGGTGAGTGAATTCTCCACCAAATCACGAAACCTCTTCTCGCTTTTCCGTAACCTTTCTTCGGAACGATAGAGTTCTGAGAAGCTGCGACCAATAAGAGCGTAAAGCATTAAGCCTGTTACAAGCACGTAGAAACAACCTTTAATCGTCTCGAGGTAAACTACTGTGGTCAAATTTTCGACAAACACGGCGAGCAGTTGGTCTGAAAACAGTATATAAAATAATCCTACAAGCATATAGATCAAAGTAATTTTTAGCGGAGTCAATTTGACCGTGGAATGGATCTCGTCCGTCAAATTATTATTCATAGTGTCCTCACTCTCGAAACTGAATCATTTTATTCGCATCCATCCTCAAGTTAAAAAATTACAACTTGAGAAAGGAGACTGAAATGAACAAAAAAAAATAATAACACAAAGATTGATTTTTGACCAGAAAATCCGGTGATCATTTCTTTTTTTAAGCCGGCTAAAACACTAAAGCTTACGGAGGACAGCATCAGAGATGAAAATATAGATATCCTCGATGCGGTTCATGGTGATCTGACCATTTCTTTTACCAAACATGGGAAAGATTGGTTACATTCTGAATAGTAGACGATTCAACTCCATCGAAATGACAGCATGTTTATTAATCTTTTTCAGGAATTAGAACGTCAACAATGAGCGGCAGATGGTCGGAGGCGACGCGCGTAATATCGGTGTTCGGCACCTCAATACCGGCAACCTTTATTCCGAAGTCTACAAATACGTGATCGATTCGGGCCAGCGGAAAGCGTGTAAATAAGGTATTTCTTGGGCGATGATTGCGAAGCTCCATCTGGGCATCGTGGAGACACTCGCGGAACCGGCGGCATACAGAGGAAAAGGGGAGTGCGTTGAAATCGCCACACAGAATGACCGGCCCGCTACAATCTGGATGGGACAGCCAGTTGCCTCCAAGTAGCGCCTCAGCCTGTAGCCAGCGATCTTTTGCCCAAAGTCCCAGGTGGGTGGTGATGAACTGAATTTCAATGCCGTCCACCTCTATGGCACCCCATATTGCGCCACGGGGTTCCAGGTGCGCCTTGCCGGTTAATCCCGGCAATTTATCGGCCCTGATCAGCCGCATGGGATGACGGGTCAGGATGGCATTGCCATAACGTCCCTTTTCCATATGGATAGTCGGAAGAAAGTGGGCTTTCATATCAAGATATCGCGCAATGACATGCGGCTGGTCCACGCCATGGGTTCGGGACCTGCCCACATCCAGTTCCTGAAGCGCAACGATGTCCGGAGCATACTGGGCGATGACCCGTGCAGTCCGTTCGGGAAAAATCTTTCCATCCATGCCAATACAACTATGAACGTTGTATGTCATGATGCGAAGCGTTCGTGATTTTCTAAATTTCCGATCCGGCTTTTTGGAAGACTTGGTTTCAGACCGGCCAAGGGCATGGAGTGCGGCATTGCGAAGATCAAGGGGCCGAAAAAAACCTCGGTTGTTCATGGGAAGAAAAATATTGTCCGGAAGTAGGGCAAAAGCCTTTGTCTCTTCGGATCCCGGTCCTGCATGGGCGCCGTTTTCCATAGGAAAGCTGCAAGGATCAGCGCCGTACCGCCATCCGCAGAGAATAAAGTCTCCGGCATCAGGATGGTTACACAATTCGATCAAATCCTGGCCAACTTCATGAAGAAAAGGATGATCAGGACCGAGAATTTTGGCCTTTTGTTCGGGCAAAATGAATTCACCTTCTTCAGTCCATGCCTTTAATCGCCCGGGACCGTCTATTGCCATAACAAGGGGAACCTTTGCCGAATCCACGAGTTCTCTGGCCAGACGATCCCGCTCGGCAGGCGTGCGATCACGGGGAGAGTAGATAAATCCCAGGGGGCCCATCGCCACCACGGCGAGTTTCGGATTTTTTGATCCTGCTTTTATTTCATGGTGGATAGGAAAGAGTTTTTGAATTTTCTTTCCGCCGATATGCCTTGCGCGCTGGTACTCGACTCCACTCTGATTATTGCCCTGAACATCGGTGCGGTGGCCCTCCAGACGCTCAAACACGTCGGCTACAGCTTCCTGTATGGTCCGGCCATGCTGCCTGGAATAGGAAAGGGTGTCTTCTTGTCCGTGGTCGGAATAAATCCATACGGTGTAATCCCGGCGAGCCGAACGGTTTGCTGCCCGCCATATCCGGGCAATGGCGTCATCGATTCCCTTAAGGGACCAGTGCGCAAAAAGCGATGATGGTCCCCGGCGATGGGCCTGCTCATCGTAGCCGAGCAGGTTAAGATGAACAACAGGAAGTCCTCTTGCCACATCAATTTTAGCACCAATGGTAAGCAGCTCACGGAGTAAAATGGTTATTCCAACGCGCGTGGGTACAAATTTCAGCTCTTTTAAAAGATCCTGGCCGGCAATCAGCCCGGAAACGCAGTCAACTATGGCCAGGAAAAACTCGACGACCAAAAGAATGGCCGTGCGCACGAAACTATACAGGTTGAAAAAAATAAACAAAATTAGGGCAAGGGGGTTGGCTGCTCGTAGAATCCCTCCCCATCCGATTGATGACGTGCAGAAGTGGGATTCCTGGGCACCGCCGGTGTAAACGTCGGAATAAGCGCTACCGCCTTTAAAAAGGGGATCGCCTATTTTTTCAAGTTTGTGTTCAATGGCTACGGCCGCAGAGGGATCAAACATTCGTACGATTTTTCCGGTATCGTGATTTTTGTAGCTAAAGGCCGGGACTGCGCACTTGACGCCATAGAAGAGCTCGCCCTGAACCCCGGGCGTGCTTGAAGGTAAACCAGAGTATAATGTATGTAATCTGTATCGCTCATACTTGAGGAGGTCGGATAGAAAAGGCATTTTGCCTTTTTCAAGGGCCCGGCTCAATTGCGTATGGGAAAGACCGTCGACTTGAATCATGACAAGGCCAGGTGTTGTGGCTGTCTCCCTGGATTTTGTGAGGCGCAGCAAGTGGATCAACCACTCGCTTCGACTGAACCACATGCGCAGTCTTCTTAAAAATATTTCAATTCGGTAGATCATAGTTTTGTTTCTCACCGCAGCTCATCACTGCTAAATGCGGTGTCTGCCGCACCGGCCAACACCTTTAAGATGTCCCAATCGTTCTTTACCAGCCTCATGGTCGCTGCCCACGTATGAAATTTATCATGCCTTGAGGCCGGCTCCTTTTCCAAAAGGGTCTTATAACGGGCCAGGGCTTTTTCCACCGAACGGTCTATGGAAAAGAGTTTTGCGGTTTGCACAGCACCCTTTTTGAGTTTATGTTTTTGTTCAGGTGCAAGCGCGGCAATCCACTCCAGAGCCAATGCGAATTCTGTAATGTTTTCTGAACCAAGAAGCCTGCCGTTGAGATGATCCGTCACAACTTCTCGGGCGCCGGGTGCATCCAGGGCCACCACGGGCACGCCCGCTGCCATGGCTTCGGTAAGGACCATTCCCTGTGTTTCGCTCTTTGACGCAAATGCGAATACATCCATGGCTTTGTAGGCGCTCGTAAGCAAGGGGTGATCGAGGTTGCCGGTAAAATGTAGGCGGTCCCGGAGTCCTTCCCTTAAGAAAATTTCCTGAATGGCGTTCTCCGATGGGCCCCTGCCGATAACCAGGAAATGGGCCCGGCTTTCGGCCTTTGAAAACCTGGAAACAGCTGCGGCCAAGAATTGAAGATTCTTTTCCGATGCAAGCCGACCCACATGACCGACAACAAAGGCCTCTTCTGGAATACTCATGGCCATTCGAAATCCCGGTCCGCTGCCTCCGGCGAATCGCTCGAAATGAACCCCGGTGGAAACAATACTGATGGGCGTCTCGACCCCGCGTTTAAGAAGCATGGAAGCGACACTCTCACTCGGGGCAAAGATCTGATCGCAGAGATTGGCATAACGGGTTGAAAGGTCTATGGCAATCCGTTTGAGTGCCTTGGAATTACCGGATACATAGTGTGTATATTGTTCGTACATGGTGTGGTGAGTGAAAACCAGGGGAAGTTTATAAAAATGGGCCACGCGCAGCGCCGTCCACCCGATCAGGAAAGGATGATGGGAGTGAACAATGTCGGGTTTAAATTTCTCGACGGCTTTGGTAAGAAACCCCGGAATCGGTAACATGACCGAAAATTCACTTCCTTTGAAGTGCTGAATCGCCGGAATGCGAATCACGTCCCTATCGTTTTCCGGAATGTTTTCATACTCCGGTGCAACAACCATCACCCGGTGGCCGCGTTTTCGATATCCATCCGTAAAAAACTGCACGGAACGGGCAACGCCGCCGACATGTGGTGTAAAGGTATTGGTCATCATGAGGATATTCATAGGATAATGTCTCCTTCACGCCTCAGGGTGACGCAATCCTGATCCGGTTCGGCAATAGCAGGGGCAAAGCCGGGAAGTCGCACTTCAATGCACGGCGGTTTTTCGTGCCATGCCCCATGCCAGGCAGCAAGGGTCTTATCCTTGCCGGGTTTGATGGAAAGTAAAATGCTGCCAAAAGAAGTGGGTGCGGGACCGAATGAAAGGGTTTTCTTGTATCTGAGCCAAGCTTGAGGAATCCCGGAAGCCAGGATTAGACGGTTGTCTTCCTCACGTACAAAACAATTCCGTATCATAAGCACCCATTCGGCTGCGGCCCAGACGTGTTGTCCATCACCCATGCACCCGCCCCGCGTCCGAGGGTGAATCGCCTCGGGCCACTGACCGGTTGGCGAAGCCAGCTTTGCCACCGAGGTCATCAAATCAAAGTAACGAGGATCTTCGGCCCGGAGCAAAACCTGGGCAACGTGCAGGGTGAGATAGGCGTTAATGCCGGAGTGGATCATATCCTGGAAAAATCCTCCGTCGATGAAGCAATTCTTAAAGAGAAAGTCGGCCGTATCGAGCAACCGGGAATCGTCCGGCGGGAAGATCCTGAGGGGATAACCGCCGGCCAGAGATCCGATGACCCCGGCATCAAGCCGGCGATATGGAGAAGCCGGTATGGCAGGTCTGCCGATTCGTTCAGACACTTTGCCGATACTGAGATCTATGGCATGTAAGAAAGTGACGGCTTCACGGTAAAACTCCTCTCTCGCCGCCTCGTCACCAAAGGCTCCGGCAAGCCAGGCCGCGGCCTTCAAACCGGCAACGCCCCAAAAATCATCCCAGTAATAGTAGTCGTTGGGACCCAGATGTTCGGCACTGAAACCCGGCGGCAACAACCCCGAATGAAGGGAATCCTGTTCGTCCGAGAGGCGTTTTTTAATGATCCATCTACCGCCATGCACAATGGACTTCCACCAGCTGCGCTTGGGTGATCGCCCGGTGAGCTCACAGAATCGGCGAATGATCCAGAGAGCCTCGCCATTGGAATCCCATTCGCCGTCCTGGGAATGAAAATACCCCGACCTTTTCTGACGGGCAGGGTAGCGATCCAGCGCACGCTCTACGCGATCCGTAAAACCGGCACAAAGCAGGCCGTGAAGGATAAAGGCTGCATCGCGGAACCAGAACCTTTTGTAGGTATAGGGGCCTGGAAAGATATCGCCGGGGGAGTGAAGGATCAATGTTCGCAGGGCCGTATCATAGAGGAACTGAAAGTGTTGATCGGGAACGTTAAGTTTACAGCGATTTTCCAGGCTTTCGTTCCATGGATTTGCTTTTTTTATGGAAATTGGTAGGTGCGTTGTGCCGTGACTGTTTTTTAACGGGACACTGGCGACGATTTCCCGGGAAGTATTTGGGTCAAGATTAAAAAGCGCGGCCGCAGTGGTCATGCCCACATCACATTTACCTTTGGTTTCGTCTTCAAGGTCGTGCAAATGGATATAAACGTCTCCGGCACTATAATGAGAAATGTGGTGCCGGTCGGCCGGGGTATTGAATTTTACAACATGATGTCCGTCGATGGTCCAGGTCATCCGGTTAGGCGAAAGAGAAACCTGGTGAATGAAACTGATCCCTTCGGGATTGTAAGGACGAAGGGATAATATAGCCCAAGCTTTGTCACCGGCACGGGCATTGATTTTTATCCGGCAAACCGGCATATTTGATTCAAATAAAACCTCCGCACAAGTGGTCAGGGAAAGATCATCCCGGCGCGTAGTGGTGATGACGGAGAAGCTATCGTTAAAAACAAGTTGCTGGGAAGACGATTTTGAGCGTGAAGGACACAGAAATCGGCCATCTTCAGTCAGAATCCACGCGTCAAGGGACCATCCGTCGATAAAAGGGGTTACCAGACCCCGGGGGTCAACAATGGGCAGTTCCGGACAGTCGGGCAAGCCGATGGCCGTCCAGTTGCGATGGGTAAGATTAATGTGGGTAATGGAAAACGCCCGGGGAATAAACGCATCGTCCTTGGGGTCGAATTGACATTCGACCCAGTACGGCCAGACCCAATCCAGGTTGTGCTGGATGATTCGGCTGTTTATGAGGCCCCGGGCATGAAGGACCGCTCCGGCGCGTAGCAACTCTATGGGTACGGCAACTTCCGATGGCTGGGCAAACCGGTGCAGGCGGCCCAGCAGAGCAATCGGATCGAGAAAGCCGTGGGCTCGGGCCACACGCCGAATCAAGAATTTCCAGGGCAACCATTTTAACCAAAACATTATTCACCTCGTGATCGTATTTTTCCCTTCGAGCTATAATTATCCAGTGCTTTTCGGGCTATACGAGAAAAGTAAATCAACACTCCGATAGTAATGATAAAGCCGATGACATATATTGCCCACTCTGCTTTTGATCTCGAAGCGCTGCGCAATCCAAGTGTTGCAAGATGGGCGGAAAGAGAACCGATATAAACATTGGTAACGGTGAACGGAACTATCCCCAGTAAGACACCCAAGAAGAAATCCCGTAAAGATACGGGCATGAGACCGAAAAAATAATTGGAAAGCTTAAAGGGAAAGAACGGCACCAGGCGGGTCAGCAAAACGATTTTTAAACCTTCCCGCTTAAATGCGTCATCTACCAGCGTTAACTTTGAATGTGCCAGCACAAACCTTGAGGCCCTTTCGCCGAATAGATAGCGAGCAATGATAAAAGCGATCGTCGCTCCTAACGTCGAGCCAATGACCACATACAATGAGCCCTTTACAACACCGAACATAAATCCGGCGCCAAGGGTGAAAATAACCCCTGGCAGGATAAACACCACTACCAGCATATCGATGAGAATAAAAAGCGGCGGGGCCCAGGCGCCGATTTTGTCAAGCCATTCAAAAAACCGCAACACCTGGGATTGCCTGTTTAAAAATACGAGGGCGCATATAACGAATGCAACAACCAGAATGCGGATCGCGGTGCCCTTTATCAATGATAGTCTTTTATTCACCGGCATTTCAATAAACCTATAAAGTTGTCATACAATTTACAGTTAAACGGCATTGAACATTGCAAGACCGTTGGATCAGAAAAATCTCGTTATTCTTCACCTTTCGGACGAGCCTATTTCGCCGCATCTCACCGCTATTCGCGGAATCTACGAGTTGCGTTGTGAGACATTTTCCGCATGACCTGGCTCTTAGCAGGAATTTGACTGAAAGATTTCGTGGCCATAGTATGAACTCTTTTTCTTTATATTTATTGCTCATATGATCTTTTCGAGTTATCGGTCATTACGCTTGAACCCAAGGAAAAATGGTCCAAGAATGCGAATGAGTTCTTGGGTTTCAAATTCCAAATAATCGGCGAGATCTTTCATGGAATAATTTATCAGGTTTTTAATTCCACATAACGATATAGCGGGCTTTTGTGCAAATCGCTTCGCTGTTTCTAATGCTGCACTTTCTAATTGCTCGTATGGTACAGTCTTATTTACAAGACCTATAGATAGCGCTTTATCAGCGCAGATACTTTCATTTGTAAGTAATAATTCACATGCTCTACAGTGCCCAATTCTCTTTTCCAAAAAATAGGTGACTCCGCCTTTTGGTATAATCTCATATTCGAGAAAGTTGTTTTTAAAAGTCGTATCATCACTAATGATTCTATAGTCACACGCCAAGTCCAAACTTATGGCATCTGGAAATAATGTGCCGCTATTTACACTAATAAAGAACTTGTTTGATTTAACAATCTCTAACATGATTTGGTCAAGAGACCGACCCATTCGTAAGACATCATCTACACTTAATTTAGAGTCTAATACCCTCTTGTAAAATTCCTTATATTCTTCACACCTTGAAGCCTCATAGCATCCTATTATCACAACGACCTTGATGGAGTCGTCTTTTGAAATGAGATGTAAATATCTGATTACTTTATCTCTCAATTCTAAATTTGTTGAATCAAGCATCAGGTATTTCTTTAGTTTTATGGTAACTAGGTTTTGATACTTTCTTGCGATGAAGTAATCGCATTCATAGTCAAGTTTTTGCATTTTCTTTATACCTTTCCTTCAATCCGAACAACTGATCCATTGAAAATTCGAAGATTTCCCACCCAGTTCCGGCAGCCATAGCCAGCGATACCGTAAAAATCAAAATAAACCAGGGGTTGCCTTGACACTGGATTGCAACCTCTTGATTTCCGCCACCAGATCGGCGAAACTTAAATCCTTGGTTTTCTGTCGTTGCCTCCCTGCTCATCCACCGTTTGGTTTTCCCATACCGGCTGCGGCAATTCTTCGGCAGACAGTGTCTCTTTCGTCAAGAGTCTTTCAGAGGTTTCGTTCAATAACTCCCGATTCCGTTTCAGGATCGCCGTTGCCTGTTCGAAAGCCTTGCCCACGCGCGTTCGAACGGCTTCATCGATCTCACGCGCGGTTTTTTCGCTGTAGGAACGCGACTGGAATTGCGGCATGCCTCCACCCGCCAGAAACGGCGATTGTTCCTCTGCATAGGTTGCCTGACCCAGTGTGTCATCCATGCCGTAACGCATGACCATGCTGCGTGCGATGTCGGTGGCCCTGTCCAGGTCGTTGGAGGCACCCGTGGATAGTTTATTGAACACCAGCATTTCAGCAGCACGCCCGCCGAGCAGCGAAGCCATCTTGTTGTCCAGTTCCTCGCTCGTCATCAGATAGCGATCCTCAGTCGGGCGCTGGATGTTGTATCCCAGCGCACCGATGCCGCGCGGAATGATAGAAACTTTGTGGACCGTATCGGTCCCCGGAAGCGCCAGCGTGACCAACGCATGACCGGTCTCGTGATAGGGCACTACCTTGCGCTCATAGGGGTTCAAAAGGCGGTTTTTCTTTTCAAGCCCCGCGACAATACGTTCGATGGCGCCGGTAAAATCCTTTCCATCTATTCATCCTTTCATTTTCACGTAAGCAACGCGCGAATGCATCCCTTCAATCCAACCCGTTAAGGTATTTTTTTTCGGCGCTTTCGAATCGCACCACGCTGATTCAATATAGAAATCGCCAAAAAATACCATTGTTAGTCTTCTTTAATGGCAGGCCCTTTTTACGGTATGGCTAAGTTAAGAACACGACAACATTACTGTTTGCATGAAGTGTGCCATTGAATTATATTGCGGATAAACATAATTAACTCAGATAGTTCTATGTTCTGCTATTGGCAAGACATCTCATTATGGGGTTCTGATTTAGAAGAATTTCGAAACCGGTTTTAGAAAAATTTCGAAAAAAACGCACAAATACAAATGATATCACGTGATGCGGGTAACCGCGATCTTTACAGAATCATCATTTTGCAAAATCTTTTTATATCAATTTTTTTTGTGGTATTTTCTTTTAGTTGGGCTTCCAGTTTTTCTATTTCTTTTTCCTCTTTCACGATGTCTATTGCCTGTTTTCGGAGGGTTCGTTCCAGAACATTCAGCATTCCTTTTCTGATTATCCTTACGTCTTCTTTGTCTTTTGAATGGTTTTCCAGCTCTGATTCGCCGTGTTCAATCTGTTCTTCAATTTCCGCCATATCCAACAGGTCTTTACGAAGCTGACCTTTTAAGCGGTGTAAGTTATGTTTCTGTTTTGACTTCATTTTTTTCTCCTCTTTCTCGGTGGGTATAGAATATGTCATCTACACCCTATCGTTGCATAAACAACACATCAGATTATACGTTAAACCTCTTGGACAAAGGCTTTGCGTTGATTGGAGTAAATATTATAGGATCCAACCGTTGGTGGCATCCAATGAAAACACTTTTTTGCTGTGTTGTTTACCTTTCAGGAAAGCCGAGGATACTACATCTCCTGCGTTATCAAGGCCTTGCGGTAGACGACTACAGCTGCGGCCTTGATGCCTTGGACCTGTGGTATCCTCGACCTTTCCAACGTTAGGGTTTACATAACTATTTATTCTTTTGTATGGGTTGAGATGACGTTTTCAATCCTGCCGAAATTTCTTTTGGGGGTCGGATCCATTCGCTGAATCTTTGAATGGCCACGTAGAATACGGGAACGAAGAACACTCCTAAAACCGTGGCGGCTATCATACCGCCGAATACGGCCGTACCCACGGCCCGGCGACTGGCGTCACCGGCCCCTGATGCGGTCACCAGGGGGAAGACACCCAGGATAAAGGTAAAGGCTGTCATCAGGACCGGCCGGAAACGGATTCTGGCGGCTTCCATAGCCGCATCGATAATTCTCTTTCCCGATTCCCGCTCTTTTTTGGCAAACTCCACAATCAGGATCGCGGTTTTGCTGGCCAGGCCGATGAGCAGCACGATACCGATCTGGGTGTAAACGTTCACGTCCATGCCGCCCACCGCCACGGCCACCACCATGCCGAACACCGCCAAGGGCACCGCCAGGACCACGGCAAGGGGGATGGACCAGCTTTCATACTGGGCGCAGAGCACCAGATACGCAAACAGAGCCGCCAGGGCAAAAATAAAGAGCGCCTGCTTGCCCGCAGTTTTTTCCTGGTAAGACATGCCGGTCCACTCAAATCCCATGGAGGCCGGCAGCTTGGCCGCAGCCATTTGCTCCATGAGGGTGAGGGCCTGGCCCGAACTGTATCCCGGGGCGGCCTTTCCGTTGATGGATGACGCCGGATACATGTTGTAACGCTTGATAAACTGGGGTCCCAGGGTCTCACGGGTGGAGAGAAGGGTTCCCAGGGGGATCATCTCGCCCTGATTGTTGCGCACCTCAAGCCGCTTGATGTGGTGGGTACGGGATCGAAAGGACGGCTCGGCCTGAACTCTCACCTGATAGGTGCGGCCGAACTTGTTAAAGTCATTGACATATGCGGACCCGAGATAAGTTTGTAGCGTATCAAAGACACTAGAAAGGGGAATATCCAGAGTTTTTACCTTGGTGCGGTCCACATCGGCAAAGCGCTGGGGAACGTTGGCCCGAAAGGTGGAGTAAACGTTTTCCAGGCCTGCCTGGGCGTTTGCCTCTTGGGTTATGTCCCGGGCCATTTGCTGGAGTGCCGGCAAACCCACATCGGCCCGGTCCTGAAGCTGCATCTCAAAGCCGCCGGATACTCCGAGACCGTGGATGGCCGGCGGTATGAAGGCAAAGATATTGGCCTCCCGGATGCCGGAAAACTCCTGCCACATCCGGCCCACCAGAGCCTTCTGGCTCAGGCCGGGGGTCGTGCGCTTATCCCAGGGATCAAAACTGACAAAGACGGTGGCTGTGTTGGAGGCAACGGCGCCGTCGAGAATGGAATAGCCGGGAATCGACACCCAATGCTCAACACCCGTCATGGCATCCAGCCGTTTGTTGATCTTATCCACTACCTCAAGGGTGCGTTCCCTGGAAGCGGCATCGGGCAACTGAACGCTCACCAGGGCCCATCCCTGGTCTTCGGTGGGTACAAATCCGGTGGGAAGGTTGATAAAGCCTATATAGGCGCCCCCCGTTAAGACACCGAACACCAGAAGCATGACCCCTGCCCGCCGGACCATGGCGCCCACGGTGAGCTGATAGAGAGTGGTGGTCTTGCCAAAGGCCCTGTTAAAGGCGCGGGCGAACCAGTTGCGCCGCTCAGAGGTCGGCCGGAGTAAGATCGCACACAGGGCCGGGCTGAGAGTCAGTGCGTTGAGGGTGCTAAAGGCCGTAGATGCCGCGATGGTCAGGGCGAATTGGCGGTAGAGCTGACCGGTAATGCCGCCTAAAAAGGCCGTGGGCACGAAAACTGCCAGTAGAACCAGGGTTGTGGCAATGACCGGCCCGGTCACCTCGCCCATGGCCCGGATGGTGGCTTGTTTAGCGTCCAGACCCAAGGTGTCCATATTGCGGACCGTATTTTCCGTTACTACGATGGCGTCGTCCACCACGATACCGATGGCCAGAACGATTCCGAACAACGACAGCGTGTTGATGCTGAACCCTAAAAGTCCCATGACCGCAAAGGTGCCGATGAGGGAAACCGGTATGGTCGCCGCAGGAATCAGGGTGGCCCGCCAGTCCTGAAGAAACACCATAAGGGTGATAAACACCAGGAACACCGCAATAAACAGGGTTATCATTATTTCGTTAATGGAATAAGTAATGAACTGGGTCGTGTCCACGGGAATCTGATATTCGATGCCCTGGGGGAAATTTTTGCTGAGTTGCCCCATCTTGGCCTCAACCCGCTCGGCCACCTGGAGGGAATTGGCATCGGGCGTCTGAAAAACTGCCAGAGCCACGTTCGGCTTGCCGTCGAGTTGTGCGGACAGATCATAGCTCTGAGCGCCCAGTTCCACGCGGGCCACATCCTTTATGCGTGTGAGACGCCCGCCTGAGGCCGTCTTAACGATAACGTCTTCGAATTGCTCTGCGCTTTCCAGACGGCCAAAAGTGTTGATGGTGTATTGAAAATCCTGGCCTTTGGGTGCCGGGGACTGGCCGAGCTGTCCGGCCGCCACCTGCACGTTCTGCTCCCGAAGGGCATTGACCACGTCACCGGTGGTCAGATTGCGGGATCTGAGTTTGTCAGGATCCAGCCAGATCCGCATGCTGTAGTCTCCCAGGCCGAATACCATCACATTGCCCACCCCGTCCAGTCGGGACAGTTCATCCTTGACCCGCAGGGTAGCGTAGTTGCTTAAAAAGAGTTCATCATAGCGGTCATCGGGTGAGGTCAGGGTGGCAATCAAAACGATATTGGTGGATCGCTTGCGGGTGGTCACGCCTTGCCGTCGGACTTCTTCGGGAAGCATGGGCTCGGCAACGGCTACCCTGTTTTGTACCAGCACTGCGGCCATGTCCGGATCGGTGCCGATCTCAAAGGTCACTGTCAGCTCATAGGAACCGTTGTTGGAGCAGGTACTCGACATGTAGAGCATGCCATCCACGCCGTTAACTTGTTCTTCAATGGCGGTTGCCACGGTGTCGGCCAATACCTGGGCACTGGCCCCGGGATAGGTGGCCGATACCGATACGGTGGGCGGAGAGATCTCGGGATACATGGCGATGGGCAGGGCCTTGAGGGTCACCAGTCCGGCGAGTACGATGATGATCGAAATCACGGCCGCAAAGATGGGACGGTTGATAAAGAATCGACTAAACATTGTCGTTTTCTCCATTATTGATATCTTTTGAGGATTTGGGTTCATTCGCCGCCTTGGTCTCGGCTTGTTCGGGGTTTACCGGGGCGCCGGGCCGAGCCCGCTGAAGGCCGTTAACGATCACCCGATCATCGGCACTGACGCCGCTTTGGATGACACGCATCCCGTTAACCTTTGCCCCAATTTTTATGGGCCGGTACTCGGCGATGTTCCGATCATTCACCACCAGGACAAAGCGCCCCTGCTGGTCGGATCCCAGGGCGCGCTCCGGCACCAGAAGTGCGTTTTCCTGTTTTCCAAGAGTCGCCCGAATGCGGGCGAAAAGCCCTGGAAGGAGAACGGCATCCGGATTGGGAAAAACCCCGCGAACCTGAATGGTTCCGGTGGTTGCATGGACCCGGTTGTCAACATAATCCACCCGGCCTTTGTGAGGATACCCTGATTCATTGGACAGTCCCAGATATACCCGTGTCTTTCCATCTCCATTGGTGGGCGTCTGCCGTTTTCGATATTCTTGCTGGTAGCGCAGAAGATCGGATTCACTTACATTGAAATAGGCATAGATGGGATCATTCTGGACGATGGTTGCCAGCAGAGTGCGCTCACCGGCCCCCACCAGATTGCCGATATCAACGAGATTCCTGCCGATTTTTCCGCTGATCGGCGCATGAATTTTGGTGTACGATAGATTCAGTCGGACCGTATAAACCGCAGCCTGTGCCGCTTCGACCGAGGCCCTGGCTTTGTCCCGCTTTGCCCGGGCCTCGATGACTTCGACTTCGCTGACGGCCCTATCCTTGAAAGCGCCTTCCTTAAGCTTAAGCGTGGTTTGGGCCAGCTTGAGCTCTGCCCGGCTGACCATAAGATCTGCCTCGGCCTGGTCCACCTTGGCCTGAAAAGGCTTTGGATCAATGACGAACAGGAGGTCGCCTTTTTGGACCCGGGCACTGTCCTTGAAAAGGATTTGCTCCAGGAAACCTTCCACACGGGCCCGGAGCTCCACTGATTCAACGGCTTGGGTGGTGCCGGTGAACTCCGCGTAATTTATAACTACCTGCCGGGCCGGCCGGCTCACTGTCACCGTGGGCGGCGGCGGGGCCACGTACTCATTTTTCTTCTGACAGCCCAAAAGCAGCATGGCGACCAAAAGAACCGGCAGAATGCAAGTCTGTATTTTTAAGATTCGTTTCAATTTGATGAGTATCATGACGTTCTCCTTAAAAAGGTCTTCATATTTTTTGCGGCAAAACTTTTTTTCCTCTGCCACGAAGACACCAAGGCACGAAGATAGAATAATAAATAGTTTGTGGCTCAGTGCCTGGTGGCGAATATTTTTGGTTCCGATTCTTCCGGTTTAGGATTTATCTCCTTGATTTGGGTTGATCTCGACATCTTTTTCCGATGCCTTTGCGCCGGATTTTTCATCCGGATTCCAGCCGCCGCCCAGGGCCTTGTAGAGCCGGATAAAATTAACGGCACTGTTTCCCCGGGCCGCAGCCAACTGATTTTCAAAATTAAACAGATCTCGCTGGGCATCGAGCACATTTTGAAAATCCACCAGCCCTTGTTTGTACAGATTGGTTGACAATTTTACCGAGCGTTTCGAAGCGTCTACGGTTCGCTGCAGGGCTCCGAGACGGATGCGTTGCTCCAGATAGGCGACCAAAGCATTTTCCACCTCATTGAGGGCGTTGAGAACCGTCTGTTCGTAGCTCAGCAGAGCCTGTTCGGTAAGAGCATCTTGGACCTTGATCTGATTGCGAATGCGGCCGCCGTCAAAAATATTCCAACGGAGGGAGGGACCAAAGGTGAAAACCCGGCTGCCGGCATCGAAAAGGTCGCTGGTATCGATGGATTCGTAGCCAAAGGACCCCGTGAGTGAGAAACTGGGGTAGAGATCGGCCGTGGCCACCCCGATGCGAGCAGTCTGGGCGGCAAGCCGCCGTTCGGCTCGCCGGATGTCGGGTCGTTGGCGCATTAGATCCACCGGGACGCCCACAGTAGCCTTGGCCGGCGGAAGTGGAATGGGCCCGACCACGCTCAATTCGTCGTACAGGGCGCCGGGCGATCGGCCCAGGAGAACAGCCATGGTGTTTACGGCCCGTGCCAGTTCAATGCGAAGCGGGGGGACCTCGGCCTCTGAGCTGGCCAGGACCCGTTCGGCCTGAGCCACATCCAGATCGGTGGTCAGACCGTATTTGAAGCGCACACGGGTTAATTCCAGCACCTGTTTCTGGGATTTAATATTTCCCTCGGCCGCGGCCAGCCGGGCCTGATAGGCGCGTATGTCCATGTAGGTGCGGGCTACCTCGGCGTAAAGGGTGATCAGTACGTCAGTGCGGTCCTCCTCGGTGGCCTGAAAATCTGCCGTGGCCGCCTCCACGGAGCGGCGGATGCGGCCGAAGAGATCGATCTCCCAGCTTGCGGCAATCCCCGGCGAATAAAAGGTTTGGGTACCGAAATTAGACAGGGCGTTTTCGCTGCTGTCTCGGCGGATCACCGAACCCTGAGCGTCCACCTGGGGAACCCGCTCACCGGTGACTACCCCCAGACGCGCCCGGGCCTCGTCCACCCTTGCTACCGCCGCCTTCAGGTCCAGGTTGCTTTGGGACGCTTCCTGGATGAGCTGAGTGAGCATGGGGTCTTCAAAAACCGTCCACCAGCGACGAATCATGGCCTTGCCCGGCACCACTGCCGGGTCCGGCGCCGCATGCCATGTCGACGGTATCTCGGTCCCGGGCCGAACATAATCAGGCCCTACCGCAGCGCATCCCGCCAGGGTCAGGATTGCCGCTAAAAAACAAAGGAAAAAAATGCTACATACACCAGAAAGCAAGG
>Ga0208648_1000217_pt1 | contig 60213 bp, 44 predicted proteins | sample AntAceMetag02UKL_FD_184772 | JGI IMG/M metagenome (GOLD analysis project Ga0208648, IMG submission 184772) | Saline lake microbial communities from Ace Lake, Antarctica - Antarctic Ace Lake Metagenome 02UKL (SPAdes) (version 2) | ecosystem: Environmental > Aquatic > Non-marine Saline and...
CGTTACCAGCAATGTTAAGCGACCGAGTGTCACTAACTTGATTTTGATAAATGTAGAATAATGAGATTAAAAAAAATGAAAATAAAAGCTCTGATTTCAATATTAACCATATTAAGCTTGAGTAGTTGCTCCGAGATTAATACAACTAATCCGACAGAAACCTATAAATACTGGTCAGGAACAAATTCACCTTCGAATTTAGAATTATTAAACGGACAGTATTGGCAGTCTTCACACTGGACAAAACCAATCGATGCACCGACTTGGTTTAAACCATCTGGAAATTCAGTTAGGTTTGGTGGCAATAGTGATTTTGACCAAGGTGCGAGATATTTTAAAGATACATTGACGGGTGTTTGTTTCATTTATGAAATTCAATTGTAATACATGACAATCGTAGAAATAATAATAGCATTGACTATTCATCTCATTTTACCTTTGGTTGGACTTTTTTATTTCATCCGATTGAGAGCTGCAATTAAAAAGGAAGAAATTCAAAATGCACCCCGCTACCGCACCCCGCTACCGCACGCTTTGTAGCGTGTGGTGTGTAAAGCAGGATGCAAGTTGCAACCCCTACTGGAGCGGACATGTTGTCCGTTCTTATTTGAAGCCCCGCTACCGCAACCGTATGCAATATTTACTATACTTATTAAAACTATTTTGGGAAACCCTAAAAACTCACAGCTTTAAAATCAAAATTTAGCTTTGTTTTAAACTCGTTTATTTGAATTAACTTTTTCTTAACAGTGTTAATTTCAAGTTCTGTAAGATTATTAATATCAACAAGATTGTTTGCTTCTTTATTTTGGGTAATTCTATTACTTTGGTGTTTATATCGCATAAGCATTAAATATGAAAAAAGCTGAAACAGTTTGTTATGCTCGTCTTTGTTAATATAATTGTTTTTAAGCAGGTCGTCTAATCGTTGTATAGTATTTGTTCTAATTATATTATGTTTTAATGCGTAAACTCTTATAAGGCCTGTAACAGGAAAAATAACTTTTTTAATATCAAATGTATTATTACTTTTAGATAAAATGTTTACAGGAACAATTGAGTTTATAATATTTTCTGCAAGGTGATAGAAGAAAACATCTCTGCTATTTATCAAATTAAAATAATGTGTTCTTAATTGGTCAACAATTTTATTGTTGCCATAAACAGCGCGGATATCAAAAAATATACTAATATCAATAATGCTTTGTGGGTTTGGGGTATTTATCCATGCAGTAAAATACTTTTTCCATACAGTAAGTGTTTGACAATACTTTGGATTTTTAGCCATTATGTTGCCCAAACAGAATTTGTAACCCAAATCGTTGAGCCAATTGCATACTTTATTTCCTAAATCATTAAAATACTGTTTATATTGTTCGTTGTTTGTATCGTCGATATATATTATTGCGTTATCCTGATCGGTATCGAGTGTAGATTCTTCTCTGCCTTCGCTTCCCATAACAACAAAAGCAAAATCAACAGGGGCTTCGCCAATTTCTTTAATAGCAAATGATATAAGTTTTTTAATAATAGCATCAGATATCGATGCATTTATTTTACTAATATTGTTGCTGTTGGCACCTGCCTCTATTAGCGATTTTATAACATCGGGCAATCTTTTGCTATGTTCAATAAGTTCAATAATATTTGTCGATACGTTTATTCTGCGCAAGTGATAAACCGAAGAATACTGTATTACTTGTAAAAGTTCTTCGTTATTAATAATTCCTGTTATTTTATTTTCATTATCGGTAACAGCCAAATGGCTAATGTTGGTTTCTTGCATTATAACAATTGCTTCAAACAATAATGATTTTTCAGATATTGTAATAATAGGGGAGCTCATGATTTTATATAAGGGCTCGTTATAATCTAATTGTTTTGCAACTACTCTTGTTTTAATATCAGAATCGGAAATTATTCCTATCATATTATTTTCGCTGTCGCTTACAAGTATTGTTTTGCTAATGTTTGAAGTCATTATTTTAGATGCTTCAAAAATGCTTGTATTATGATTTACTGATAGTATTGAGCTTTGAAAATGTTTAACAGCTTGGTTAAAGTATAAAAGAGAAGTTTGTAATTCGGTAATTATTTTCTCTCGCTTTTCTTCAAAACTCTTTTGCTCTGTAATATCTTCAATTACTCCATCACAATAAATAAACTCTCCCAATTCGTTTTTTGCCAAAACCGCCGATACTGCTATTGTTGATATTTCACCACCGCTTTTATTTAAGCGTATAATTTTATTCTTAATCCTCTTGTTCTTAAAAAGCTCTATCATAAACTCCGACCTGTCTTTTTTGTTATGGAACAAATCAAGAATACTTATCATAAATAGTTCTTTTTCTGTTTTAAATCCCAATATCTCAAGACTTGAGTTATTGGTTTCAATAAATTTACCGTTTCTGCCCAATGTGGTTCTAAATAATCCAATGTTTATGTTGTCGGTAAGGTATTTGAATCTGTTTGTGCTTTCAATTTCATTTTCATTGTCTGTTATCTCTTTTATCTTTATTACGTAAGCTGTTTGATTTAGGATAAATGTTTTTGAAACTTTTAAACTTACGTCAATATTCTCACCATCTTTTTTTATTAATTGAGTGTTAAATTGATTTGCAATTAATTCGTTATCACTAACGTTGTTGAAAAACCTTATACCTTCTGTTCCGCTTCTTTCAGTTTCTGTAAGCAGATTTAAAAAGTATTTTTTGTGTAATTCTTCACCTTTGTAGTTTAAAATATTCTGAACTATTTTGTTTGAATATATAATATCGCCGTTAATTATCATTAGTATTCCTTCATTGGTTGTTTCAACCAACTTCTTATACTGTTCTCTCGATTTCAGCAATTCGGTTTCTGCCGTTTGTCGTTTCTTTTCAATTCTAAGACTCTGAAATGCAATTACAAGTAATAGTATAATTATTATTCCAATAATTATCAGCGATATTTTAATTACTCGCTTTTCCATACTTGCTATTTCAAGTTTAACATCTTCAATGTATATTCCTGTTCCTATTATCCAGCCCCAGGGTTCAAACTTTTTTACAAAAGAAAATTTAGGTACAATACGAGTAGAATCATCTTTCCATTGCCACATATAATCAACATAGCCTTCTGTTTCTTTTTCAACAGCTTTTACAAATTCTACAAATAGCTTTTTGCCGGTAGGGTCGGCATATTCCGATAGATTAGTATTGTCAAGGTCGCTTCTGTATGGATGCATTATCATTGTAGGTTCCATGTCTGTTATCCAGAAATAGTCTTTCCCTTCCTTACCGTATCTTAAATATTCAATTCGTGATATTGCTTTTGCCTGAGCTTCTTCTCTGGTTAATATGCTATCTTGTTCTTCTTTATGATATTTTGCCAAAACACTCCACGAGGTATTGGTTAATTCCTTAATCATTTCATGCTTTTTGTCTAATATATTATCTTCAAAATCGGGTATGATAATTGAAAATATTGAAATGATAAATAAAACCATAGCCAGCAGGCTTGGAAGTATTATGTTGACAAAGAATTTTATTGTGCTTTTTTTCATGTTTTAATGTTTTTTGACCCCTAAATCCCCTAAAGGGGACTTTTGATTTTTGGTTTATATTTTGTCGTTTATTTAATCTTTATTTTTTTGTTAACCTGTCTGAATAAGTTCAAGTTCAAATGTGTTTGTATCAAAGACTGCTATACCACTTTTACGTTCCGATTTTGCTACACATGGTATAGATATCCAGCATGCTTCGTTTTTAATTTTGTATTTTCCAAAACTATAAATTTTAAGCTTGGATGAATATGCTATACACGCTCCATGATAGTGAGCATGACCGGACATGCTAATATTGCATTTATGTTCTTTTATAAATTGAAAATGTGGTTTTAAATGCTTTGCCTTTGCAGGATATTTTATTGCAGAGCCTGACAGATCGGGGTAATTAAAATGAGAAAAGAAGAAATTTATGCCATCATACTCTTTTACCTCAAACTCTTTAAATTCCGAAAGTATTGCTTTATCGCTATTGTCAAGATTATTGGGTAAGTCATTTGAATAATCCCATATCTTATTTTTACTTAAGGCAATTCTTTTTTCATTGTTATACCAATTTGGTTTGTAATCAAATAGTATTGTATACTTAGGTGTTTGCTTTAATGCAAATAACTCATGATTTCCAAGTATAATTGTATCACATTTCTCTTTTACAAGGCTTAAACATTTTTTAGCATTTCTTGTGTTTTCATATTTTTGATAAAAGGGTGCAGAAAAACCAACAATATCTCCAAGGCAAACTATTTTATCTATTTTAAGATTATTAAATAAATTAAAAGCTTGTTCTAAACTTTCTATATCTTCGTGTATGTCTGATATTAAACCTATTCTCATTTATGCTTATCTTATATTTTTATAAAATTAAAACAAAAAAAACAATATTGCTTATTTATATCTTATGTTTTTTAAATATTTTGTAAAAAAACAAGTGGGTAGCTCAAAACAGTTCTGAGATATAAATGGTTTATTTGCTCTCTTACAACAAGTTTTTATATATTTGCGATGTTTGCAAAACACAAACATTAAAGCATGAAACAGTTAAGACACATAACAATAGCATTAGTAATAATATTTAATTTTTCATCTTTAATATATAATCCTGTTACTGGGCAAAACATCGATTCCTTAAAACAAGTAATAAAAGCAAGCAAAATCGATAGCACTAAAATTAAGCTGTATATTGAAATAGGTGATTATTATTATTTTGGAACAATAAACGATACAGCACTAATTTATTATGAAAAAGCCATAAATCTATCTGATGAAAACCTCAAGTCCTCACATTCACCTGCAAATGTTTTTTTTAATCTTAAAGCCACCGCGCTTCGTTATAGTGGCATTACTTATTCGGCTCAGGGTAATTATGACAAGGCAATAGAATTTTTTTCTAAATCATTAAAGATAAAGGAAAAATTAAACGATAAAAAAGGTATGTCTGCTTCTTATAACAATATAGGCAGTATGTACTACAGAAAAGGACTTTATAAAAAGGCAATAGAATATTATCTTAAATCATTAGAAATAAAAGAAGAACTAGGCGATAAAAAAGGGATGTCTGCATCCTACAACAACATAGGGCTTGTTTATGGAAATCAAGGAATTTACGATAAAGCAATAGAATATCATCTTAAAGCATTAAAAATAAATGAAGAAATTGGCAATAAAATAGGAATTTCATATGCTTATGGTAATCTCGGTAATGTTAACTATTCTCAAAAACTCTACGATAAGGCAATATCGTATTATCTTAAATCATTAAAGATAAAAGAAGAACTGGGAGATAAAATAGGAATGTCAAACTCTTATGGCAATATTGGTAATGTTTATGCTGAACAAAAGCTTTATAACAAATCTATAGAATTTTATCTAAAAACATTAAAAATAAAAGAAGAACTGGGCGATAAACATGGTATAGCAGTGGCTTATGTTAATATAGCTGCGCTACACATGGATATTGTTCGTGCTGAAAACACAGGAGCAAAAAGAAAAAGTCACTTGCAACAAGCATTGGAGTATGGAAATAAAGCTTATGATTTGGCCTTGGAGGTACATGCTTTACCTCTGTTAAATGATGCATCTGAACATTTAAGAGAGACATACAGAGAATTGGGAAATTATGCTGAAGCTATAGAATATGGCGACGTATACATTGCTACACAAGACAGTATGTTTAACACGGAAAAAACAAAAGCACTTGCAGAAATGCAAACAAAATATGAAGCTGACAAAAAACAACTTGAAATAGAAAAACTGGAAAATCAAAAACAATTAGACCAAAAAGCTATTGAAATAAAAAATGCAGAAAACAAGAAACAGCAAATTATTATTTTCTTTATGCTGGCATGTTTTGTTATTGTTTTAGTTTTTTCAATAATAATCCTGCGTATGTTCAGGCATAAAAAGATAGCCAACATCCTACTTGCAGAACAAAAAGCAGAAATAGAAACACAACGGGATACTGTAATTAGTCAAAAAGATAGAATAGAAGAAATTCACCAAGAACTAACTGATAGTATTTTTTATGCAAAACATATTCAACAGGCTGTACTACCTTCAAATAAATTTATGAATGAATTGTTATCGGAGTATTTTGTTTATTTTAAACCATTAAGCATAGTGAGTGGTGATTTCTATTGGACAACAAAAATTGACAATATGGTAATTTTTACCGTTGCTGATTGCACAGGGCATGGTGTTCCGGGAGCTTTTATGAGTATGTTGGGTATATCGTTTTTAAACGAAATTGTAATAAGATCTGAAATAACTCAGTCTAACCAAGTATTAAACAAATTAAGGGATAATGTAATAAGTGCTTTGAACCAAAAAGGTGTGCAGGGCGAATCTACTGACGGCATGGATATATCGTTCTGTGTACTTAACAAGGAAACGAATATATTGCAATGGTCAGGAGCTAATAATCCATTATATCTTGTGCGAAATGGTGAGTTAATTGAATTTAGATCCGATAAAATGCCAATATCTATTCATAGAAGAATGGACCCTTATAAAAACCATGAAATTCAGTTGCAAAAAAATGATGTAATATATCTGTTTACTGATGGCTTCCCTGACCAGTTTGGTGGAGATAAAGGAAGGAAGTTCAAATACAAACCTTTTAAAGAGCTATTGATTAATATTTCAGGCAAAGCAATGGACGAACAAAGTGAAATTTTAAATACAACATTAAATAAGTGGAAAGGTAATCATGCTCAAATAGATGATATTACAATAATGGGAGTGAGGATTTGATTCTAATTAATAATAAACAAATGAAAATAATAGTATTAGGAGCAGGCTTGGTTGGCGGACCAATGGCAATTGACCTTGCAAAAGACAAAAATCTTGATGTTAGCATTGCAGATATCAGTAAAAAGAACCTTGATCGTTTAACAAAGTATGATATTGAAACCATAGAAGCAGACCTTTCTATAGAAAAAAATGTTACTGAACTTGTATCCGCTTGCAATTATGTGATAAATGCTGTTCCCGGTTTTATGGGCTACAAAACCCTTGAAACAATAATAAAGGCAAAAAAAGATGTGGTAGATATTGCATTTTTCCCCGAAGACCCTTTTGAATTAGATAAACTTGCAAAAGAAAATAATGTAACAGCAATTATGGATTGTGGTGTTGCTCCCGGTATGTGTAATATCATTACGGGATATGTACATCATATATTAGATAAAACAGTATCTGCAATAACTTATGTAGGAGGCTTACCTGAAGTTCGTGAATATCCTTTTGAATATAAAGCAGTTTTTTCTCCAATAGATGTAATTGAAGAATATACCAGGCCCGCCAGAATTGTTGAAAACGGCAAAATGGTTATTAAGCCTGCATTATCGGAGCCTGAGCTTATTGATTTTCCAAATATTGGAACTCTTGAAGCATTTAATAGTGATGGAATTCGCTCACTGGCAACTACAATTAAAGCTGATAACATAAAAGAGAAGACCCTTCGCTATCCCGGACATATTAAAATAATGGAAATATTTCGTGAAACAGGCTTTTTCAGTAATGAAGAAATTGAAGTTAAGGGAAATAAAATTAAACCTATAGACCTTACTGCAAAATTGTTATTTCCAAAATGGGAATTGAAAAATAATGAAGTTGATATAACTGTAATGAAAGTAATAGTAGAAGGGGAGAAGAATGATGAAAAATTACGCTATACATACGATCTGTATGATAAATATGATGCAGAAACAAATATTCATAGTATGGCAAGAACAACTGGTTATACGGCAACATCGGCAATACGCATGTTGATTAAAGGACTTTATTCACGCAAAGGTATTTCGGTGCCGGAATTTATTGGAGAACACCCTGAATGCGTTAAATTTCTTTTTGAACAATTAGCCGAAAGAAATGTAGTTTATAAAGAAACTATTGAGCATATTTAAAAATACAGGCAACCGGTAACAATACATGTTTCAAAAATTTAAAATATACATACTTCTTACTTTCTCCATGCTTATATGGGGGATGTCATTTATTTTGCTTGAAATTGTTTTCAATTATTTTACTCCTGTTACAACAGTAGTAATAAGAATAATGATAGCTTCAATATTTATGTTTAGCTTGTCTTTAATATTAAAAAAGCTACAGAAAATTGAAAAAAAAGACATAAAAATATTTATGTTGTTTGCGCTTATCGACCCTTTTATTTACTTTATTTGTGAAAGTTATGGATTACAGTTAACATCACCAACAACAACAGCTGTAATTATTGCTACAATTCCTTTATTTGCCCCTTTATCTGCAATAATATTTTTGAAAGAAAACATTTCATTGATAAATATTGCAGGTATCATTGTTTCCTTTGTAGGTGTACTATTTGTTATAATTACCAAAAATTTTGAACTTTCTGTTGACCCTTTTGGTTTATTATTTTTGTCAGTAGCAGTGATTTGTGCGGTACTTTACAACTTTTTTCTACGTAAACTGGCACAAAAATATAATGTGTATACAATTATCACTGTTCAAAATATTATAAGCTTTATATATTTTCTTCCTTTTTTATTTGTTTATGGAATTGATGAGATTATTCATGTAAACTATGATATAAAGTTAATATCAAGCTTAATTATTTTATCGGTTTTTGCTTCTTCGCTTGCTTTTATTTTCTATGCTGATAGTATTAAAAAAATTGGCATTACAAAAACAAATGTATTTACTAACATGATACCTGTATTTACAGCTATATTCTCCTATTTTATATTAAATGAGCTAATTAATTTGAATAAAATATTTGGTATTATATTGGTAATTTTAGGATTATTTATATCACAAATAATAAAAAAGAAATAGTTTTTGTATTTTTGTGTTTTAAAAATTTGTTATGATTATGAAAAAATTACTATTAATTGTTTTAATTCTCTTTTCTCTTAACAGCATATTTGCACAAAACGATTCATTATTTCTTGATAGTTGTAATACTTGTAAAAATGAAATAGGTATTAACCTTGCACCGGCAGCATCGGTATTTATGACTGGTGGTGGATTGTTTTATAATTATGCCTTAACTTATAAAAGAATGGTCAAGAATGGTGCACTCAGATTTAGGTTGAGTTATACTCCCAGTTATTCGTATCATTACTATTCTCCTTACGCCCCCAATACTTTTGTTATTGAAAAAGATGATTCTATAACTACTTCATATAGTCAGGAGCTTAATCCAAAATGCTATGGTTTACATATTGGTTATGAAAAGCACAGACAGGGAAGATGGACAAAAGATTTTTATGGTATTGATTTGACATTTAATATAAATACTATTGACTATTCATCAGTTATTTATACTCAAACTGAGGACACAATGATATTTGATGAAAATTCCAGAGATAATGCTGAAACAATATTGTACAGAATAGGAGTTAATTTATTCTATGGATGGAAAATCCCAATTTCCAACCAATTTCTTTTAAGTATTCAGTTTGGTGCTAATTTCGGTTATTACTTTGGCGAATTTGCATATCCTGATGAAGATTATATGTTTGTTAAAAGGCATACAGAAAGTTTTGATTTAAGTAAGTACTTTATTAATGACCTTTCGCTGGCAATAAAGTTTTAATTCTAAGCCAATGCTAAATCAAAAATTTAAGGAATATAATATAATCTTAGCTTCCAAATCGCCACGCCGCAAGAATTTACTTAACGAACTTAATATTGATTTTAAGATTAATTTCAAGAATAATATTGAAGAAAAATACCCCGACAATATAAATAATGAAGAAATTGCTGTTTTTCTGGCTGAACTCAAAGCCAATGCTTTTATTACCGATTTAAGCAATAAAGACATTATTATAACTGCCGACACTATTGTTTTGTTAAATGATAATGTAATGAACAAACCAAAAGACAAAAACGATGCAATTGAAATGCTTACCAATATATCAGGCAAAAAACACAGGGTTATTACAGGCGTTTGTATAATATCTAAAGAGAAAAAGGTTTCTTTTTCTGCTAAAACAGATGTGTATTTTAGAAAACTAAGCAATAATGAAATTGTTTATTATGTAGAAAAATACAAACCCTATGATAAAGCAGGAGCTTATGGAATTCAGGAATGGATAGGGTATATTGGAGTTGAAAAAATTGAAGGTTCGTATTTTAATGTAATGGGACTACCTGTTCAAAAACTGTATGATGAATTAATGTTGTTTTAAAACAATATAATTCTTAAAGCTGCCCAAAGATCTGCCTCCCAAAATAGTATTTTCAATAAATGATACTAATTTATACTTTAGCTTATCGTGTTTATGTTTTTCTTTGTTGGCTTCTGCTTTTGAGGTATAATTTAATTTATCTTTCCAGTTAAAATTTTCAATTACAGCTTTCATCACGGCAGGATGGGAATCCTTAAAAACAGGCAATTTATTTAATGCACCGTAATTAAAATCATAATGCCCTTTTGCTTCCAATTTTTGCACTTCTTCAGCCCCTTTGTGGATTATATCTAAAGCTTTGCGTTTTTTGCCCATTAAATGCGGCGGGCGAACCCATCCGTAGTGATAAACACAGGCATCAAGCGGTTTTACTTTAAGCTTAAAGGTATTGTTTTGCCGGCGATAGTTAATTTCGTCAAAATCAGGAATTCGCCTAAACGATTGTGCCGATTCCCACGAATGAATTTCCGGATTGTTACGAATTATTCTTATCTCATTTTTATACCATACATGTGAGTTATGATAATGATTGTAATCGCCCCAAAAATGCTTGTATTTGAATAATAATCCTTCAACTTCTTTATCGTTTAATAGTTCTTTACAACGATTTTTTATTACCGGTAAATATTTTTCATGAATAAGTTCATCGGCTTGCAGATAAAATAACCAGTCACCTGTACAATGTTTTTTTGCAATATCAGTTTGGTGGGCATTTTCCATACCATTAGGATATTTTTCAATATCCCAGACAGTATCAATTATTTTAATTTTCGGACTATCTATACTCTCAATAAGTCTTTTGGAATTATCATCAGCATCACAATCTCCAATGGCTACAATAAATTCATCAACAATGGGGAGTATTGAAAGGATTGCTTCTCTCCACGGATAATATAGTTTATCCGCATTCTTTGCCATAGTAAAACCACTAATTTTCATTATTCAGCAAACATTTGTAAATCCTGAAGTTTTTTATAATGACCATTAAGTTTTAATAGTTCCTTATGTTTTCCTTTTTCAACAATTTCACCTTCATGTAAAACACAGATCATATCTGCTTTTATAATTGTTGACAGTCTGTGTGCTACAACAAGAGATGTTCTGTTTTGCATTAAGTTATTTAAAGCTTCCTGTACAATTTTTTCCGATTTTGTGTCAAGTGATGATGTAGCTTCATCTAAGATCATTATTGGTGGGTTTTTAAACACAGCTCTTGCAATACTAACTCTTTGTCTTTGTCCACCCGACATTTTCACGCCTCTGTCGCCAATGCCTGTATAATAACCCATTTTTGTTTCTGCAATAAATTCATGTGCATTAGCAACTTTAGCAGCTTTAATAACTTCTTCTTCGCTGGTATTATATGTTCCAAAAGAAATATTATTGAAATATGTGTCATTAAACAATATTGGTTCCTGATTTACATTACCCATTAGATCACGAATATCTTTAATTTTAAGCTCTTTTATAGGAATATCGTCAATTAATACCTCTCCTTCATAAACATCGTAAAAACGAGGCAATAGGTCAACCATAGTTGTTTTTCCAGAACCTGATTGTCCTACAAGAGCAACTGTCATTCCCTTTTCAATTTTAAGGTTGATATTTTTTAATACATATTCATCTTCGTATTTAAAACTAACATTACGATATTCAATTGAATGCTTAAACTCTTTTATTTCCTTTGCATTTTCTTTTTCAGTAATTGTTTCTTCTGCATCTATAATTTCATTTATTCTGTCAACAGATGCTAAACCTTTTTGAATATTGTAATATGCACTTGAAAAAGATTTCGCAGGACTAATAACGGTGTAGAATACAAGCATGTATGCGATTAATGCGCCGGATGACATAGTTCCATCGAAAACTACTTTTGCACCAAACCACATAATAATAACCATAACAATTGTTCCCATAAATTCACTTAATGGATTTGCAACATATCTTCTTCTAAACATCTTTATCATTAGTCTTGTATAAAAACTATTTGTACTTTTAAATCTTCTTTTTACTCTTTCTTCTGCATTAAATGCTTTTACAATTCTTAAACCACTAATAATTTCTTCCGTAATAGATACAATTATTCCTAATCTTCTTTGCCCTTTTAAAGATGTTTTTCTTAAGTTTTTGCCAATAAACCCAATAACTAATCCGCTGACAGGTAATAATACGAGAACAAAAAGTGTAAGTTTTATGCTCATCATAGCAAGCACAGCAACTGTAATAATAATTGTTAATGGGTCTCTAACCAGCATTTCTATTGAAGCAACAAGCGACCATTCAACTTCTTGTACATCACCTGACATTCTTGACATAATATCCCCTTTTTTCTCATTTGAAAAATATGACAAAGGTAATCTGAGCAATTTTTCGAATAATCTATTTCTAATATCACGTGGCACACCATTTCTAATAGGTGCAAGGTTATACATTGCAAAATATTTAAAGAATGTTTTAAAGAATGTCATAATAATCATTGTTAGTCCAATATATAACAGAGCATTTGCAGGACCTTGTTCAACAGTTATTTCATACATATAGTATTTAAAATAATTCATAAGATAATCGGAAGTCATTTCAAAAGTTCCGGGGTGAAGTATAACTTCTTCTGGAGTGAAAATTGTTGATAGAAAAGGTATAACTGCCCCAATTGCAAATAATCCAAAAACTACTGATAATAAATTAAAACACACATTTATAATTACACGAAACTTGTATGGCTTAATGTATAATAATATTTTAAAAATATTTTTCATTAAATTCCTGTATAATTAAATGGAGTGATATTTTTCAGTTCTTCTTTTATTTTATTGTCAACATCTAATTCTTTAATAAAACCGGATATTGTTTCCTTATTTATCTTATTGCCCGACCTTGTTAATTCTTTTAATGCTTCATAAGGATTTGGATATCCTTCTCTTCTTAATATTGTTTGTATTGCTTCTGCAACAACAGCCCAGTTATTTTCCAAGTCTGCATTAATTTTATCTGCATTAACAATAATTTTATCCAAACCTTTTAATAACGACTTAAAAGCAATTAAAGTATGCGCAAAAGGAACTCCTATATTGCGCAGTACTGTAGAATCTGTTAGATCTCTCTGAAGCCTTGATATTGGTAGCTTAGAAGATAAATGTATAAATATAGCATTAGCCATTCCAAGATTGCCTTCTGAATTTTCAAAATCAATAGGATTTACTTTATGTGGCATTGCTGAAGAACCAACTTCATCTTTATTTACTTTTTGAGTAAAATATTCATTTGATATATATGTCCAAAAATCCTGATTAAGGTCAATTAATATTGTATTAATGCGTTTAAAGTTATCGAAAATAGCAGCGAGATTATCGTAATGCTCAATTTGGGTTGTTGGTTGCGACCTGTTCAGATTTAATATGTTATTTACAAAAGCATTTCCAAACTCATTCCAATCAATTTTAGGATATGCAACATGATGAGCATTGAAATTTCCTGTTGCGCCTCCAAATTTTGCTGATATTGGTATTAGCTTAAGTAATCCTTTTTGTTTTTCAAGTCGTTCAATAAAAACCTGTATCTCTTTTCCTAATCGTGTTGGTGATGCCGGTTGTCCGTGTGTTCTAGCAAGCATTGGAATATCTTTCCATAAATCTGCCAAGTCGTTCAATTTATTTATTACCCTATTTAATACAGGATAATATACTTCTTCCAAAGCATCTTTAATAGAGTAGGGTACAGCGGTATTATTAATATCTTGTGATGTTAAACCAAAATGTATAAATTCTTTATATTTAGATAATCCTGTTTCGTCAAATTTTTCTTTTACAAAATATTCAACTGCTTTAACATCATGATTTATTTTAGCTTCAATTTCTTTAATTCTTGTTGCATCTTTAATTGAAAAGTTTTTGTGTATTAATTCCATTGATGCAAGCTCTTCTTTCTTAATATCCTTTAATTGAGGCAACCTTATATTACATAATGCAACAAAATACTTTACTTCTATAAATACTCTGTATTTGATAAGTGCAAATTCTGAAAAGTATTTATCTAATTTTTCAGTTTTTGCTCTATATCTGCCATCGACAGGAGAAATTGAACTTAATGTGTTTAAATCCATAGTAAATAATTGATTTTTCGACAAAGTTAGAAAATAATGTTAAATCAGCTTAGCTTTAAACTAAAAAAGAGCCATTATCTAAAATAATGACTCTTTTTCGTGATTGATCCGAGGCTTGAACTCGGGACCCTCCCGACTTAATAGTCGGGATTCTATGCTTACCAAACAAAAAAAACCTTTCATTTCTGAAAGGCTTTCCTGTGATTGATCCGAGGCTCGAACTCGGGACCCTCTGCTTAAAAGGCAGATGCTCTACCTACTGAGCTAATCAATCAATTATTATTTTTTCAAATTGGAGTGCAAAGATATTAAGCAAATTTAATTTTGCAAAAGATATAATCAATTTATTGCTATTATTTTTCTCATATTTTCCAGCACATACATTATAAGCATTTTAATGTGTGGGTTTTTTATGATTTTTTAGTATTTTTAAAGATTTATTAATATAAATTATCAATAAATTTGATGCTTTAACTCTAAAACTATAAAACTTATGAAAAACCTAAAATTAATTTGTGTCGTATTATTCATTGGAATTTATGGCATTGTATTTTCTCAAAACGATTTTAACACAAAAAAAATTGCTGTTTTTAAAAACGGAACAGGCTTTTTTATTAAATCGGGTAAAATTGATGCCTCGGAAGGAAATTATATTTTTAAACAAACACCAAAAGCGCTATTTGGTTCGCTTTGGGTAAGTGCTATGGGTGAACAGGTAAAATCCTTACACACATTACAGGATAAAAGTGTAGAACAAAAAAATGCTGAAAAAATAAGTGACCTCTTGATCGGAAATATCAATAAAAAAGCAAAGATTATTCTATATTCCGGTAGCGATTATGATGCAACAATTGTTGATGTGCAAAACGACATAGTAACATTACAAACAAAAGACAAATGGGTTACTACGGATATATCTTCTGTAAAAACAATAGAGTTTTATGAAAAACCAAATTTAACATACGACCATAAAACAGATGCAAATCAATTATCTGTAGAATTTAATTCTAACGGTAAAAAGGACCTTAATTTAATGTATTTGCAAAAGGGTATAGGTTGGTTTCCAAGTTATTTGGTGGAAATTGATGATAATAATAATGCTGAAATTACTCTTAAGTCAACATTAATAAATGATGTAGAAGATATTGAAAATACAGAATTAAGTTTTGTAGTTGGGGTGCCAAGTTTTAAATACAATTATATTGAATCTCCTTTAACCTCAAATGTTACATTATTGTCATTTGTTTCGAGTTTAAACGCTGGTGCATACAGAAGCTATAATTCTTTCGACAATTCAGGTGCTTTATCTAATGCTATAATGACACAATCTATAGCACCTAACAATACTTATAATAATGATGCGTCGTATTTTGTTGATGATACTGAATTTGCTTCCGATTTTACTAATCAGGAAGACCTGTATTTTTATAAGCATAAAAATGTAACGCTAAAAAAAGGCGATAGAGCAACATATAATCTTTTAAAAACAAATGTTGATTTTGAACATATTTACGATGTTACAATTAATCCTAATGGTACAAATTATTATTCTTATTCAAAAACGTATTCCGATCCTGCGGTAAATAAAGTATGGCACTCAATAAAGCTTAAGAACAGCAGCAAAATGCCATGGACAACAGGTACTGCAATGGTTGTGAAAAATGATAAAGACGGCATAAAACCAATTAGTCAGGATATGATGAAATACACACCAATTGGCAGCGATACTTACTTAAAAGTTACTATTTCGCCCGATATATCGGTAAAAGAAAGAGATAAAGAAATTAAAAGAGTTGAGAAAAGCAAAAAGAAAAATAGCGACTATTACGACCTTGTAACTGTGGAAGGAAGTATAGTTGTTAAAAATTTCAAGAAAAAAGAAATTAAACTCAATATTAAAAGAAATATGTCAGGAACACTTTTAACATCAAACGTAGAATGGGATTTTACAAAATTACCAAATAGTTATTATTACTATATTAACCCTATGAATAGCGTAATATGGGATTTGAAATTAAAAGCAGGAGAGGAGAAGGAAATTAAATATTCTTATACTATTTATATTTATCATTAAAATAAAGAAATGAAAAAATATATTTGCAAAAATATTACGGTTAATAGTATTAACATCACTAACGATTAGCCATAGTGCTCAAAGAGATGATGAAATTCAGAAAGCATAGATATAGATAATCGTCAACTTTAATTCATGTTAAACGCGATTGTCTAACAATGACCTCAAAGTCATATAGTATTGGATACAAAAAATCATTTGCTGAATATTTAACATTGATAAGTGATAGGGTAACTTAACACCATTTAATCCAGTTGCTCCGAACATTTGTATCAAATTTTAAATTTCCAATTTCCAATTTTCTAAAAGAATAATATATCTTTGCAAGTCTTTTTTTAAACACAAGTAATAGATGAGTAAGAGATTTAACGAATACAAAGATTTTGACCTTTCCAAAATTAATAAAGAGGTATTAGAGATTTGGGAAAAAAACAATACATTTGAGAAAAGTCTATCAACACGCAAGGGAAACAAATCTTTTGTTTTTTACGAAGGACCACCTTCTGCAAATGGGATTCCGGGTATTCATCATGTAATGGCAAGAACAATTAAAGATATGTTTTGCCGATACAAAACATTACAGGGTTTTCATGTAAAGCGTAAAGCAGGTTGGGATACACACGGATTACCGGTAGAATTAAGTGTAGAAAAAACACTTGGCATTACAAAAGAAGATATTGGTAAAACAATATCGGTAGCAGAATACAATGCTACATGCAAGAAAGAGGTAATGAAATATACCGACCAGTGGGAAGAGCTTACCCGTATAATGGGATATTGGGTAAACATGAGCGAACCGTATATTACTTACGATAATCGTTATATCGAAACTGTATGGTATTTGCTCAAACAGATATTTGAAAAAGGCTTATTGTATAAAGGATACTCAATTCAACCCTATTCGCCTGCTGCCGGAACAGGTTTAAGTACACACGAACTAAATTTGCCGGGTTGTTACCGCGATGTTAAAGATACTACAGCAACAGCACAGTTTAAACTTATTAAAAATAATAAGTCTGAGTTTTTATTTAACAACAGTTTGCCAGATGTTTACATTTTAGCATGGACAACTACACCATGGACATTGCCTTCGAACACAGCTCTTGCAGTTGGCAAAAAAATAAAATATGTAAAAGTTCAGACTTGTAATCAATATACAGGAAAACCAGTTATAGTAATTCTCGCAAAAGCTCTTGTTGGTTCTTATTTTGATGAAAAGAACGAAAAATCATCTTTTGATGATTATAAAGCAGGAGATAAAAATATACCATTTAAAATACTTGAAGAATTTTCAGGTAAAAAACTTGAAGGAATAACATATGAACAACTTATTCCGTGGGTTAAACCCTTAAAAGAAGCATTTAAAGTTATTATCGGCGATTTTATTACTACCGAAGACGGAACAGGGATTGTTCATATAGCACCAACATTTGGTGCCGATGATAACAGAGTTGCAAAACAATTTGATATTCCACCTCTAATTGTTATCGATAAAGAAGGAACAAGACAACCCTTGGTCGACAAAAAAGGAAGATTTTATCCAATTAATGAACTTGACAATAAATTTGTTAAAGATTATTTAAATACAGATACATATAAAGATTTTTCAGGATTATATGTTAAAAATGCTTACGATAAAACATTAAGCGAAAAAGATATAACTGCCGATATTCACATATCAATAATGCTAAAGAAAGAAAATAAGGCATTTAAAGTGGAAAAACACGAACATAATTATCCTCATTGCTGGCGAACAGATAAGCCTATTTTATACTATCCTCTCGATAGTTGGTTTATTAAAACAACTGCAGTTAAAGACAGAATGATTGAGTTAAACAACACCATTAACTGGAAACCAAAATCAACAGGTACAGGTAGATTTGGAAAATGGCTTGAAAATCTTCAGGATTGGAATCTTTCTCGTTCAAGATATTGGGGAACACCTTTACCTATATGGGTTTCAGAAGATAAAAAAGAAATTAAATGTATTGGCTCTGTAGAAGACCTGAAAAATGAAATTCATAAAGCAGTAGAAGCAGGCTTTATGAAAGAAAATCCTTTTGCAGATTTTAAAGAAAGAGATTTTACTCTTGAAAATTACGAAAAAGTTAATCTTCACCGCCCATTGGTTGATGAAGTATTTTTAGTTTCGGATAGCGGAAAAAAAATGACAAGAGAAGCAGACCTTATAGATGTGTGGTTCGATTCAGGAGCAATGCCTTATGCACAACATCATTATCCGTTTGAAGCACAATCCCGGTGGGAAGGGGCTTTCCCCGCCGATTTTATTGCAGAAGGAGTAGACCAAACACGAGGATGGTTTTTTACACTACATGCAATTTCAACAATAATATCCGACTCTGTTTCATTTAAAAATATTATTTCAAACGGATTAGTTCTCGACAAACAAGGCAATAAAATGTCTAAACGTCTTGGGAATGCTGTTGACCCCTTTTCTACAATTGAAAAATATGGCTCAGACCCTTTAAGATGGTATATGATCACCAATGCTCAGGCATGGGATAATTTAAAATTTGACATTAGCTTTATTGATGAAGTAAAACGAAAGTTTTTTGGAACATTGTATAATACTTATGCTTTTTTTGCACTATATGCCAATGTTGATGGTTTTACTTATAAAGAAAAAGAGATACCTGTTAATGAAAGACCTGAAATAGACCGCTGGATAATTTCTCTTTTAAATTCACTAATAAAAGAAGTTGAAACAAATTATAATAATTATGAGCCTACAAAAGTTGGTAGAGCGATACAGAATTTTGTTACAGAAAATTTAAGCAACTGGTATGTTAGGTTAAACAGAAAAAGATTCTGGGGAGGAGAATATTCCAAAAACAAAATAGCTGCATATCAGACATTATATACCTGTTTGGAAACTATTGCAGTATTAACTTCGCCTATAGCTCCGTTTTATTCAGATAAACTATTTAATGATCTAAACAATGTATCTGGAAAACAGGATGTTGATTCTGTTCATCTGGCTTATTTCCCAAAATTTGATGAAAAATTGATTGATAATGACCTTGAGGAAAGAATGGATATTGCACAGAAAATATCCTCAATGATCCTTGGTTTGAGAAGAAAAGTAAGCTTAAAAGTTCGTCAACCACTAAGTAAGATCTTACTTCCTGTATTAGACAATAATTTTAAAGATCAGCTTGAAAAAGTAAAAGATTTAATTTTGTCGGAAGTAAACATTAAAGAGATTGAGTATATTGCTGATACTTCAGGGATTTTAGTGAAGAAAATAAAACCCAATTTTAAAACCTTGGGGCCAAAGTATGGCAAACAAATGAAAGATATAAGTATTGCAATAAATAAGTTCACACAAGATGACATCAGGAAAATAGAGGAAGAAGAAAAATACACATTGAATATTAATAATGAGAAAATTGAAATTGTTATTGCTGATGTAGAAATAATTTCTGAAGATATTCCAGGCTTATTAGTTGCAAACGAAGGTAGATTAACCGTTGCATTAGATATAAATGTTACCCAAGAACTAAAGCAAGAAGGAATAGCAAGAGAATTTATTAATAGAATTCAAAACATTAGAAAAGATAGCGGTTTTGATGTTGTTGATAAAATTAAGATCGAAATTCAAAAACATGATGAAATAAATAGTGCTTTAATCAACTATAAAACTTATATTTGTTCTCAAACTTTAGCGCTTGAAATTAATTTATGTGAAAAATTGGAACAAAATAAATCTTCTTACGTAACAATTGATAATGATATTAATACATATATCAAATTAACTAAGATACATAAATAGATAGTTATATATCTAACAAAAATATAGGATTATGGAAAACAATAAAAAAACGAGATATTCTGATGAGGAATTAAAGGAATTTAAAGATTTGTTACTTTATAAGCTTGAGAAAGCTCAAAAAGATTATGATATTTTAAAACAATCTCTTGATAATAGTGATGGTAATGATATTCAAGACACTTCTCCTACATTTAAAGTTTTGGAAGAAGGTGCAAATGTTTTATCAAAAGAAGAAGCAGGAAGGTTGGCACAACGTCAACAAAAATTTATTCAACATTTAAAAGGAGCCTTGATTAGAATTGAAAATAGTACTTATGGAGTGTGCAGAGTAACCGGAAAATTAATTTCAAAGGAAAGATTGCGTGCTGTTCCACATGCTACTTTAAGTATTGATGCTAAAAATAAACAATAGAAAAATATTTAATTTAACATATTAAAAAATGATTAGGATTTAAATCTTAATCATTTTTTATTTTTCAACGTGTTTTAATTTTTACTGATGAAAATAAAACCATTTAATAAAGCCATATTAATAGTAATATTGATTTTGATTATAGATCAAGTACTAAAGATTTTGATTAAGACCAATATGTTTATAGGAGAAGAATATAATGTATTTGGCAATTGGTTCATTATTCATTTTACCGAAAACAACGGAATGGCATTTGGGATGGAACTGGGAGGAAGTTCAGGAAAACTAATTCTTAGTATTTTTAGAATAATTGCTGTTTTTGCAATTGTATGGTATTTACACAGTTTGGCTAAGAAAAACTCTCCTATGGGTTTATTAATATGTATCTCAATGATACTTGCAGGAGCCTTAGGAAATATTATTGATAGTGCTTTTTATGGTTTGATATTTAATGACAGTTATTATCAGGTAGCATCATTATTTCCTGAAGGTGGGGGATATGCACCATTTTTACAAGGCAAAGTTGTTGACATGTTTTATTTCCCGATAATTGAAGGTCATTTTCCTTCATGGTTCCCGTTTTGGGCAGATGATCATTTTATTTTTTTCCGACCTGTATTTAATATTGCAGATTCAGCAATAACTATCGGGGTACTTATGCTTATTATATTTCAAAAAAGATATTTTAAAAAGAAATAACTGAACTCAGCATTTCTTAAATTCTCACTATAACAATTGCAAGTATATCTTAAGCTTACATTCAATATTGCTACATTGTTCAACCTGCCTGCAGGCAGGCAAGGTTAAGAGGGGATTTTTTATTCCAAAATATAATCAAATTGAACAAGGTCAATAAACTTTTGCACCCTGTTATTAATAAGTTTTTGATTTAGATTTTGCAACATTTCTGTTCCAAATTTTTCAACACAAAATGATGCAAGTGCTGAACCAAAAATAATTGCACGTTTCATATTGTCGAAAGAAATATCATCTGTTTTTGCAATATGACCAATAAAACCACCTGCAAAAGTATCACCGGCACCTGTTGGGTCAAAAACTTCTTTTAAGGGTAATGCAGGTGCAAAAAATACTTTTGATTTGTGAAATAGCAAAGCTCCGTGTTCTCCTTTTTTAATAATTAAATATTTCGGTCCCATATCCATAATCTTCTTTGCTGCTACAACCAATGAATATTCTCCTGAAAGCTGACGGGCTTCTTCATCATTAATTGTAAGAACATCCACCATACTAATAGTTTTTTTAAGCTCATCAAGCATAATATCCATCCAAAAGTTCATAGTATCCATAACGATAAGTTTCGGGCGTTTTTCTAATCGTTCAATAACCTGACGCTGAACAATTGGCGATAAATTCCCAAGCATTAAATAATCTGTATTTTGATATCTTTCGGGAACGATTGGATCAAAATTTTCCAAAACATTTAATTCTGTTATTAAAGTATCACGGGTATTCATGTCATTATGATATTTTCCAGACCAAAAGAAAGATTTTTCACCTTTTTTTATTTGCAGTCCTTCAAGGTCAATACTATGTTCTTTAAGCAACTGCATATATTCTTTTGGGAAATCATCGCCAACAACGGAAACAATTTTAGGTTTACAGCCAAAATAAGATGCAGCCAGACTTATAAATGTGCCTGCACCACCAATAATTTTATCGGTTTTACCAAATGGAGTTTCAATAGCGTCAAACGCAACACTCCCTACAACAATTAAACTCATATTTTTTTTATTATATTTTTTGCAAAGTTATTTTTTAATTTGAAAAAACATATTAATTTTGCAGTCCAATTTTTAATTTTTAGTTTTCCCAATACTTAATTGGAAGTCTAAAACAAGGAATTGGAAATTCCTCCTTAGCTCAGTTGGTTAGAGCACTTGACTGTTAATCAAGGGGTCCTAGGTTCAAGTCCTAGAGGGGGAGCAAAAAAAGCAGAACTATTAGTTCTGCTTTTTTTTTGCCATTAGCTAGAACTCCGTAGAAAGTGAACAAACTCACCATTACAATGTTTGATTTTTAAAAAAATAACATTATTTAACATTTTCAACAATAATAATTTCTTATTTTGTATGTTTGTTTATTAATCTTAAAGTAAGAAAAATTGGGAATAATTCAAAAACAAGCTATTAAAGGAACTGTCTATACTTATATCGGTGCTTTTTTGGGTTTAATAAATATGGTGATTTTGTTTCCCACCATACTTAGCCCTAATGAGGTTGGATTAGTCAGCATTCTTCTTGCTTATGCCATGATACTTTCACAATTTGGAAGCTTAGGATTTAATGGTGTAACAACAAGAATGTTTCCGTATTTTAAAACCAAGGATAATAAACATAATGGTTATTTATTTTTACTTGTTATTGTTACTCTTATTGGTTTTCTTTTGGTATCAGGAATATTCCTGTTTTTAAAACCTGTTTTATTTGAAAATAATAATGCTGGGGAAGATGCTCAATTATTATTGAAATATTTCTTTTATATTATTCCTATATTATTTTTTACACTTTTATTTAATGCTTTCGACCATTATAACAAAGTGCTTTTCAATGCAGTTAGAGGAACTGTATTAAGGGAGTTTGTTGCCCGATTGCTCATTCTTGTAGCAATTATTCTTTATGTGTCCGGTATTTTAAATTTTGATGAGTTCTTATTTGCTTACTTTTGTGCATTTTGTTCTCCTACGCTTATAATATCTTTCCTTTTAATTAAAGACAAACAATTTAATTTAAGACCTAATTTCAAGTTCCTGACTAAGGATATGAAAAAAACACTCATAAGTGTTAGTCTGTTTGGATTAATTTCAAGTGCTACAGGAATAATGACTTTGAATATTGACAAAATTATGATTAAAGATATGTTAGAAGGTCTTAGTCTTAGTAGTGTGGGAATATACGCAACTGCATTCTATTTTGGCACACTTATGATACTTCCTGCAAGGTCTTTAAGCAAAATATCTTCAGCTATAGTTGCCGATTCATGGAAAAATAATGACATTGAAAACATCAATAAAATATATTATAAAAGTGCTCTTGCACAATTAACAATTGGCTTATTTCTGTTAATTGGAATTTGGGGAAATATTGATAATATTCTTTCTTTATTGCCCGATAAATATGAAGCAGGGAAGTATGTTATATTACTTATTTCATTAGCATATTTAATGGATATGGCTTCGGGAGTGGGAGGTGCAATACTTGTAACCTCAAGAAAATACAGAGTTCATGCTGTTTTCACAATAATTTTAATAACACTTCTAATTGTAACTAATTATATATTAATTCCCAAGTATCAAATTATTGGTGCAGCAATGGCTTCTTTGATCTCTAAGCTTGTTTACAACTTTATAAGATTTATTTATTTAAAGTATAGATTTAAACTACAACCTTATGATTATAAAAGCATATTAGTAATCATTGTTGCTCTTGCTGTTTATGGAATTACATATCTTATTCCTCATTTTTCATCGTTTTATATTGATATCATTGTCAAAAATGATGCAATAACTGTGTTTTACCTTGATATTATTATAAGAAGTATTATAATAACCACTCTCTTTGTAGCTTTAATCCTTTCTTTAAAAATATCAGAAGATATCAATAACAGCTTTAAAGAGTATTGGAATAAATTTAAGTCAATATTAACAAAGAGTTGATAAATGAATAGGCTGAATATCAATTGATTTACATAAATTAGCTCTGTGGTAATTTTTTGTTTACAATAATTTGATATATTTGTAAAAAAATAATGTAGGTATGAAAAAGACTTTATTGGCACCAATTATAGTATTATTTTCTATTGCAGCAATATTTTTAGAAAATTGCAAAAAACCGGATGACGTTTTCTATATGGGCGATAATCATCGTGTTATTGAACCCGAAAAAGTTGATTCATTAGCGTTTACTGATGCAGAAATAAACTTAATTATGGAAGGTGATTCTGCCGATTTAATGAGAGTTTTAACAATACATACAATTACAACTGATACTATAACAAATTATGAAGATTCTCTGTTTTTAAGACAAATATCAATGGATGTAAGGGCAGATTCTACTGATACTGTTTTATTAAGGTTAATTGATAGATTATATACAACAGTAATGGACCCTAATCACCCAGGTATTGGTATTGCTGCACCACAAGTTGGAATTAGTAGAAATGTTATTTGGGTACAAAGATTGGATTTGCTCGGGAATCCTTATGAAGTTTATTTAAATACAAAGATTACCGGTTATTCAAATAGAGAAGTTGTTTTTAATGGTGACGCTTGTTTATCTATTCCTGGTATTAGCGGCAGAACAGATAGGCGTTCTGCTGTTTGCGTAGAATACGACAAATTAGACGGAAATCACTATGTTGAAGTAGTAGAAGGATGGAGTTATACAAGTTGCACTTCAATAATATTTCAACATGAAACTGACCATTTAAATGGAATTTTGTTTATTGATAGAATTCATGAAAACACCAAGTTAATGAATACAAAAGAGTATGAAAAATTCTGCAAATTGCTTGGTGAACCAGTTATTGAAATATAATATAGGTTTATTAACAAGCTTTTATTAATATTTATTTTCTTTCTTCGGTTTTTGCATTCCTATTGCATTTACTTTTGTTCCAAAGTTTAAAAATATTATGCAAAAAATTTTATTGCTGTCAATATTATTATTGTCTTTAAAAGTTTCAGCGCAGGAAAAAAAAATGTCGAGAGCTGAATATATCGAAAAATATAGCGAATGGGCTGTTAAAGAGATGAAAAGTAACGGCATTCCTGCAAGTATTACATTAGCACAGGGAATGCTGGAATCGAATAATGGGAACAGCAGACTAGCTATAAAGGCAAATAATCATTTTGGTATTAAATGTCATTCATCGTGGACAGGCAAAAAAATTTATAAAAATGATGATGAAAAACATGAGTGTTTTAGAAAATATAAGTCAGCACACGAATCATATAAAGACCATTCCGATTTTTTGAAAAACGGTAAAAGATATGCATTTCTTTTTGACCTTAAACCAACCGATTATAAAGGCTGGGCTAAAGGTTTGAAAAAAGCAGGATATGCTACTAATTCAAAATATTCTATATTGCTGATAAAAATAATTGAAGATAATGAACTTCATAAATTCGATAAGGGTAAAGTTATTAAACCCGACAATGACAATACCAACTTAGTTGCAGATAGTAAAAAACCTAAAACCAAACGAGATAAAAGACATAAAAAGCGCAAAACACATCATCTTGGCGATGTTGACAATTATACAGTTAACTTATTTCAAAGAGAAGTAAAGCTTAACAATAGAATTAAGTACATTAAAGTAAAAAAAGGAGATACATTTCTTAAAATAGCTCAGGAATTTGAAATGATGGCAGGACAATTATATCGTTACAACGAACTTGATAAAAATACGAGTCTTAAAGAAGGACAAATACTATACATTCAACCAAAGAGGAGTAAAGCTGATTTTGGAAAAGAATATCATGTAGTAACAAAAGGCGAAACAATATACACTATATCGCAGAAGTACGGAATAAAATTAAACAAACTATATTTTAAAAATAATATTCCTATAGACTCTAAAGTAAAAGTTGGAGATAAGCTATGGCTACGCAAGCGTATACCTCCTGAAAATTAATTCTTCTTCACAACATTTTTAATGTCAACTTTAATATCATCAGTTTTTTTATTGTAGTTGATACGTATAACATCACCTTCTTTAACAGCAGATTGAATAATAATTTCTGCCATTTTATCTTCCAAATACTTTTGTATGGCACGTTTTAGTGGTCTGGCGCCAAATTTAGGGTCAAAACCTTTTTCGCAAATAAAATCTTTTGCAGTAGCCGATATCTTTAACTTATAACCCAAGTCTTCAACTCTTTGATATAAGCCTTTTAATTCAACATCAATAATTTCGTGAATATTTTCCCTGCTTAATGAATTAAAAATAACCACATCATCAATTCTGTTAAGGAATTCCGGCGCAAATGTTTTTTTCAAAGCATTATGTATAACACTATTTGTGTAAGAGATTTCTTCTTTTTTCTTGGCTGAAGTGTCAAATCCTATACCTTGTCCAAATTCAGATAACTGTCGAGTTCCAATATTTGAAGTCATAATTAAAATAATATTCTTAAAGTCAACTTTACGTCCAAGACTATCTGTTAATCTTCCTTCGTCAAGCACCTGTAATAAAATATTGAATACATCTGGATGTGCTTTTTCTATTTCATCTAACAAAACAACTGCATAGGGTTTTCTCCTGACTTTTTCTGATAATTGCCCGCCTTCTTCGTATCCTATATATCCTGGAGGAGCTCCAACCAGTCGCGAAACGGAAAATTTTTCCATATATTCACTCATATCAATGCGTATAAGAGCTTCTCTATTGTCAAAAAGATATTCTGCCAATATTTTAGCCAGCTGGGTTTTTCCAACTCCGGTAGGTCCAAGAAAAACAAATGTTCCAATAGGTTTGTTTGGGTCTTTCAATCCTGCTCTATTTCGCTGAATAGCTTTAACAATTTTGCGAATAGCATAATCCTGACCAACTATACCTTTTCTTATTTCATCATACATTTTAAGTAATCGTGATCCTTCTTCTTGGGCTATACGTTTAACAGGCACACCAGTCATCATAGCAACTACTTCTGCTACATTATCTTCAGAAACAGTTTCTCTATTTTTGTCCAATTCTTTTTCCCACCTTATTTTTTCTTCTTCAACTAATTGTTCTAATTCTGTTTGTTTATCTCTCATATTCGCAGCAAATTCAAATTTTTGTTCTTTTACTGCTTTTATTTTATCCTCTTTTATTTTTTCTATCTGCACTTCAATATCTAAAATCTTTTGAGGAACATGAATATTTGATATATGAACTCTTGAGCCAGATTCATCAAGTGCATCAATTGCTTTATCGGGCAAATGTCTGTCACTAATATATCGCATTGTGAGCTTTACACATGCTTCCAAAGCATCATCTGTATATATAACATTATGATGATCTTCGTATCTGTCTTTAATTTTTTTAAGTATTTCAATGGTTTCTTCAGGAGAAGTTGGTTCAACCATTATTTTTTGAAAGCGTCTTTCTAAAGCTCCGTCTTTTTCAATGTGCTGTCTGTATTCATCTAATGTAGTTGCTCCAATACATTGAATTTCGCCTCTTGCCAAAGAGGGTTTAAGCATATTTGCTGCATCTAATGAACCTGAAGCACCACCTGCACCAACTATTGTATGAATTTCATCAATAAATAATATTACATTATTTGTTTTAGAAAGTTCATTTATAATAGCTTTCATCCTTTCTTCAAATTGTCCCCTGTATTTTGTGCCGGCAACAATAGAAGCAAGGTCAAGGGTAACAACTCTTTTTCCAAATAATACTCTTGATACTTTTTTCTGAACTATTCTTAATGCTAATCCTTCTGCAATAGCAGATTTCCCAACGCCGGGTTCTCCAATTAAAACAGGATTATTCTTTTTTCTTCTGCTTAATATTTGAGCTAATCTTTCTATTTCAATGTTCCTGCCAACAATAGGGTCAAGTTTGTCTTCTTCAACAGCTTTTGTAAGATCAATTCCAAAATTATCTAGCACAGGAGTATCTGACGAAGATTTTGCAGAAAGAGCACTTCCTCCTTTTCCTTTAATATCGGATGATTTATCATCTTCATCGTCATCATCAAATTGAGAATCGTCAGATTTAGCAATAGGTTGTATTTTCTTTATCTGATCTTTTACCGATTCATAATCAATATCATTTTCAGATAATAATTGACTTATATAATTATTGTCAACTTTTATAATTGCTAATAACAAATGAGCTGTCCCAACAGTTGAACTTTTAAAAGCCTGTGCTTCAAGATAAATAAGCTTAAGGATTCTTTCAGATGTTTTTAATAGTGGTAAATTGCTTATGTTTTCTTCATTTAGAGGATTATCTTCTCTAATTTTTTCTTCAACATTTTTTTTAATTTCATGAAGATCCAATCCTAAAGAAATCAATATCTCTACAGCCATACATTCGCCTTCACGCAATATTCCCAAAAACAGATGTTCGGGGCTTAGATAATTATTACCTAATCTAATTGCTTCTTCTCTGCTATAAGTTAAAACCTCTTTAATTTTTTGTGAAAATTTAGCGTCCATTTTGTTTTTTTATAATGACTGTTATCAATTAGCGAATTTAAAAATACAAAGTTAAATAACAATTTCGAAAAACCTTCAATTATAAACATAAAACTGTTAATAAGTATAACATTTATTTTATCATAAAAATATGAGAATTACCTAATTTAGATTTTTATTTTTTTAAAAGAATTACAACATATAATTGTAAGTAAATCATCAAATTAATACATTATTTTAAATGACGGAGTTAAAAGAAAATATCCTGAAAGTTAATATTGAGGATGAAATGAAATCGGCATACATAGATTATTCTATGTCGGTTATTGTGTCAAGAGCTTTACCTGATGTTAGAGATGGATTGAAACCAGTACATAGACGTGTTTTATTTGGAATGCGTGACTTAGGAGTTTTATCCAATAAGCCATATAAGAAATCGGCAAGAATTGTAGGAGAAGTATTAGGAAAGTATCACCCACACGGAGATTCTTCTGTATATGATGCAATGGTTAGAATGGCTCAGGAATGGTCTTTAAGGTATCCTTTAGTAGATGGACAAGGTAACTTTGGTTCAGTTGATGGAGATCCTCCAGCTGCAATGCGTTATACTGAGGCAAGATTTAAGAAAATTGCAGAAGAAGCACTTGCTGATATTGAAAAAGATACAGTTGATTTTCAATTAAATTTTGATGATTCACTTGAAGAACCTACAGTACTTCCAACAAGAATTCCAAACTTATTAGTGAATGGTGCTTCTGGTATTGCTGTTGGTATGGCTACTAACATGCCCCCTCATAATTTAACAGAGATAATAAATGCAACTTTAGCTTATATTCAAAATCCTGAAATTACCATTTCTGAAATAATGGAACATGTTATTGCTCCTGATTTTCCAACAGGTGGAATAATTTATGGATATCAGGGTGTTAAGGAAGCTTTTGAAACAGGAAGAGGAAGAATAGTTATAAGATCAAAAACCGATATTGAAATAACAGATACAGGAAGAGATAAGATAGTAATAACAGAAATTCCTTATATGGTTAACAAAGCCGATATGATAAAGAAAATCGGTGACATGGTTAATGAAAAGAAAATTGAGGGCATTTCATACATAAATGATGAATCTGACAGAGACGGAATGAGGATAGTAATTATTCTTAAAAGAGATGCTACTGCAAACGTTGTATTAAATACATTATTTAAGCATTCGCAGTTACAGTCCTCATTTAGTGTGAACAACATTGCGTTGGTAAAGGGAAGGCCTCAAATGCTCAACATAAAAGATATGATTAAATATTTTGTTGAGTTCAGGCATGAAGTTATTGTTAGAAGAACAGGATACGAACTAAAACAAGCCGAAAAACGTGCACACATACTAGAAGGTTTAATTATTGCGAGTGATAATATTGATGAAGTAATTAAAATTATCCGAGCATCTAAAAGTCCTGATATTGCAAGAGAATCACTTATGGAACGATTTAACTTGTCTGATACACAGTCAAGAGCAATTGTTGATATGAGATTAAGACAATTGACAGGACTTGAACAAGATAAGCTTAGAGCAGAATACGAAGAATTGTTAAAATTAATTGAAAAGTTAAAGAGTATTCTTGAAAACAATGACTTGAGAATGGAAATTATCTCTAACGAGCTTATAGAAATTAGTGATAAATATGGTGATGAAAGAAGAACTGAAATTGAACATGCTGCGGAAGAATTTAATCCTGAAGATTTTTATTCTGATGATGAAATGCTTATTACTATTTCCCATTTAGGATATATTAAGCGTACTCCGTTAACCGAGTACAGACAACAACATAGGGGAGGAATTGGTTCTAAGGGAAGTACTGCCAGAGATGAGGATTTTCTCGAACACATGTTTATTGCAACAATGCACAACTATATTTTACTTTTTACTGAAAAAGGAAAATGTTATTGGTTAAAAGTGTATAAAATACCTGAAGGCTCTAAAACATCAAAAGGAAGAGCAATTCAAAATATTCTGAATATTGAACAGGGAGATGAAGTAAAAGCATATATCAATGTTAAAAATCTTAAAGATGAAGAATATATAAATAACAATTTTATAGTGCTTTGTACAAAAAGAGGAATTATTAAAAAAACTAAGTTGGAAGCTTATTCAAGACCTCGTCAAAATGGTGTTAACGCTATAACTGTGAGAGATGGAGATACATTATTAGAAGCAAAATTGACTAATGGCGAAAATGAAGTTCTTATAGCAATAAAGACAGGCAGGGCAATTCGTTTTCCTGAAGAGAAAGTTAGACCTATGGGCAGAACTGCCTCAGGTGTAAGGGGAATTAAATTGGATAACGAGAAAGATGAAGTAATAGGAATGATATGTATTGAAAATAAGGAAGATAATGTTCTTGTTGTTTCAGAAAAAGGATATGGGAAACGTTCTGCACTTGAAAATTATAGAATTACAAACAGAGGAGGAAAAGGAGTAAAAACAATTAATGTTACAGAAAAAACGGGCAGACTTATAGCTATTAAGAATGTAACAGATGATGATGATCTTATGATAATTAATAAGTCAGGTATCACTATTCGTATGGCTGTTGTCTCAATGAGAGTTATGGGAAGAGCTACGCAAGGAGTTAAATTGATAAACCTTAGAAATGGAGATTCAATAGCTGCTGTTACAAAGGTACAGGCAGGCGATGATGAAGATATTATTGTTGAAGAAGGAACAGAAAATAATGCCGGAGAAATTATTTCTGACGAAAATGTTGTAGATATCAAGAACTCGAATGAAAATACAGAGGAAGACAACAAATCTGAAGAAAACACTGAAAGTTCTGAATAATTTATGAATTATTTATATTTTTGACATCTATTTAATAAATAATGGCAAATTATTTGATAGTAATACTGATACTTCGGTATAAAAGTAGTTTAGTAGAAATTTAAAATTATTTAATTATGAAAAATTTAATTGTTATTAGCTTGTTAATATTAGGTATATCTTTTAGTTCTTTTGCCCAACCATCTAAAAGGGCCACAGCTTTAAATTATTTAAAATATGGTGAATTAGATAATGCAAAAAAATCTATTGATGCTTGTATTTTACATCCTAAAACTTCAAAAGATGCAAGAACATGGTGGTATAGAGGTCAGATCTATCAGGCAATAAATTCAGATGATAATGAAAAATACAGAAATTTAGACCTTGATGCTGTAGATGTTGCTTTTTTAGCTTATAAAAAAGCTTTGCTTTATAATGTTAAATTAGAAGGTTACTCAGAACTCGATATTGAAAACAATTATGAAGACCAAATAAAGTTTATGAAATTATTTACTGATATTAATATTGAGAAAAACCTGGTAGAAACCTCAATTTTAATAGATATTTTAACTGTCAGATATCCTGCTTTGGCAAATGTAATGGTAAACAGAGGTGTTGTGCAATTTCAAAATAAAGATTTTAGCAAAGCATCCAAATCTTTTGAAGGCTCTTTATTTGTTTCAGGCATGACAGGTAAAGTTGATACTGCAATTATATATTATTCTGCTTTATCAGCAGAAAAAGCTAAAAACTACAAATTAGCGAAGGAACATTTCAGACAATTAATAAAATTAGAATACGGAGCAGATGATAAAGAAAAAGCCACAATGTATTATTTCCTTGCAAATATTTTCTTATCAGAAAAAGATACAGCAAAATATGTTAGAAATCTTGAAAAAGGTATTGAAAAATATCCAAATGAATCGTTATTATTGGTTCAATTAATAAACTTTAAAATTTCAGATGGAAAAGCAGAAGAAGCTAAGGGCATGATAATTAGGGCAATTGAGTCTGACCCCGATAATCCATTGCTTCATTTTAATCTTGGGACTATTTATGAGGGTGAAAATGATACGGAAAATGCTATAAAGTCTTATACTAAGGCAATTGAAGTTAATCCAAATCATTTGTCTGCTAATTATAATTTAGGTGCTTTGTATAACAATTCAGCAAAAGAAATTTACGATAAAGCACAAAACGAATCCGATAATAAAAAATATGATATAATAATAGCAGAATATGAAGCCACTTTAAAAAAAGCAAAACCATATCTGGAAAAAGCTCATAACTTAGATCCCAACGATATTGCTACCATGCAATCATTAAAAATTATATATTATAAGACAGGAGAAATGGAAAAATATGAAGCTCTTGATAAGCTATTAAAAGAGAAAACACAATAATATTGTTTGAAAATGTAATTTAAAAGGAGAAATTAAATTTTGATTTCTCCTTTTTTGTATGTTTTTTGTCTATAATTATATCATATAAAATAAAATACATTATGAGTAAAATAAAAATGCTTTTGATTTTTAGCATGTTATCCTCAATGCTTTATTCTCAGGATTTAAATTCAGTGCTTGAAAACATTAAAAAAGGTGAACTAAAAGAAGCTCAAATATCAATTGAAAAAATTGTTGCTGTAAAACCCGGAATAAAATCTGCAAAAGCATGGTTATTTAAAGGCGCTGTATACCAATCAATATTTGAAAGCGAAGTAACAATACCAGACATTGATGATGACCCTTTAAACATATCTTATAAAAGCTATATGCACTCAATTGAGTTAGACAGCAGTAAGGAATATATGCAAGCAGCATTGAATAGCCTTGGTATTTTGGCAAATCTTTTTGTTAGAAAAGGAATTGATGAATTTAATGCAGGAGAATATTCAAGATCATTACAAAGTTTTGATAATTGCCTTTCAATAAACAATATGCCTGCAATAATGTATTTAGATACTATGGTAATTTACAATGCTGCAATTGCTGCCGAAAAAGCAAATGAATTAGGTAAATCTAAAGAGTATTATAAAAAATTAATTGTTCTTGGTTTTGAAAAATCAAGAATGTATAATGAGCTTGCATTAATATTAAAAAAAGAAGGTGATATTGAGAACTATATAAAAACATTAAAAGAAGGTGTTGATATTTGTTCTAAAGATAATAATGCTTTAATAATTGAATTAGTTAATTATTATTTGTCGGTAAACGACAATGAAAATACTGTAAAGTATCTTGAAAGTGCGATGCTACAAGAACCCGATAATGCTAATAATTACTATGTTAGAGCTAGTTTGTTTGATCAGATTAAAGAGGCAGATAAAGCTGAAGAGTTTTACAATAAGGCTTTAAAATATAATCCCAATCATACTGATGCACTGTACAATCTTGGTGCTATGTATTATAATCAGGGAATAGATATAAGAACTGATGCCAAAACTAAAACAGAAAGAGCTGCTGCAGATGAAAAATTCGAAAAAGCTTTACCATACTTCGAAAAAGTTCATAAATTACAAAAAAGTGATATTCCAACAATGAAACTATTAATTAGTTTGTATAAAATTACCAGGCAAGAAGATAAACAAAAAGAAATAGAGTTGAAACTTGAAAAACAAGAGTAAGCTTGTAATAATTTTTATTTTAAGTATTTATACTTATTTTTGTTTTCATAATTAAATCCTTCAATTATTATGAAAAAATTATTAATTCTGATTTTGATCACAATTATTCATTTTTCTTCCAATGCTCAAAATGAAAAAAGGAGTAAAGCTTATGAACTTTTTAAAACGGGGGATCTTGAAAATGCAAAACAATTAATTGATGAAACCTGTTATCAATCAGAAACTAAGAATCATCCTAAAACATGGTATTTCAAAGCTATAATTTATAAAGAAATTGCCAAAAATGACAAAGAAAACAAACTTACATATTATCCTGCAGAAATTGCCTATAAGGCAATTATACAAAGTCAAAAACTAGATAAAAAAGACTTGTTCGTTAATGAAAATCTTAATGAATTATTGAATTTAAGTACAATGTTTCTTAACAAAGGCTCTGTTTACTATAATGATGCAATAAAAAATGACAATGTTGCCAGTCATAAAAAAGCATTAAGAGAATTTGATAATTTTTTTATTACACTTACCAGCCTGGGACCTGATAGTGTGCAGGTAATTGATTTTTTGAAAATAAACAATATGCCATATACCGACATACTTGTTTATTCTGGCTATGCAGCGTATAAATCTGATAATATTGAAAAATCTAAAAAATACTATGCGCAATTAACGTCAATGGATAAAAACGAGTTAAGCCATGATTTAGAAGGGATTTCATATGCATTTATTGTTTATTCAAATATTTTATCTGAAGAAGGAGAACATGATAAAGCAATAAACTTAATTGAAAAAGCTTTAAAAATATGGCCTCAACATAAAAAACTTGCTATTTCGGAATTAAAAATATATCAAAATGCAAATAAAGTAGATATTTTAACTGAAAAATATGAAAAAGTGATAGTAAACGACCCTGAAAATGTTGAATTAATGATTGCTCTTGCTGAAAAATTCGATTGCTTGTATCAGGGCTACACAGAGACAAATGATGTAGTTAATGCCAACAAATATAGAGAAGAGGCTGCAGAGACTTATAATAGAGCAATAAAGCTAAACCCAACAGATAAGAATGTGTTATACAATTTGCATTATAATCTTGGTATTCTATATTATAATCCGGCGGTTAATCTTTATAAGCAATATACAAAAATTAAGGACGAAAGTGGGAGAGAGGCTATGGAAAAAAGATATACTCCAATTTTTAAAGAAGCTGTTTCGGCATTTGAAAATGCTAATAAAGTTATTGACAACAATAAGGAACTGATTGATATGATGACAAGAATTTATTTAATTCTCGGAGATATGGACAAAGCTTCGGAAATGAAAGAAAAATACAAAAGCCTTGAATAGTACAATATTATGAAAAAGTTTGCTATTTTTAATATACTGATATTTTTTGTTTTATACTCTGGGTTTTCACAATCACAGAGTAGTATAGCAGATGATTATATTAGTCAGATAGCAGGAAAAATAGATAAAGCTAAAGAAGCTATTGACAAAGACTGCTTAGATGTTAAAAAGAAAACTGAAGCTGAAACATGGTATTTAAAAGGATATATATATACAGAAATTGCTAAAAGTGAAATCTATAAGTCATTGTGCAACAATCCATCATTCGAGGCCTTAGATGCAATTAAAAAATGTAAACAATTAGATACTGAAAACAAATTATACTCAGAATGCCTTAATGTTCTATTTGATATAAGTACAATATTTTATGATAAAGGAATTAAGCGGTATAACTCAGGAATTAATAACAAAAACAATGAGCATTTTAAAGAAGCTTTAAGTGAATTTCAGATGTTTTTTGAAACATTAGAAACACTGGGTAATAATGAGAAAATAATTAAACACTTACTTGAATTCAACGACATAAATCCCAATTCTGTAATAATTTACGCGGGATATTCGGCACAATCTATTGGTGATTACAATAAAGCAAAAGGGTATTATTTAAAACTTATTGATTTAAAATCGGATATTTATACAGCAAGAAAAAAAGGACTGGCTCTTGCATATATTTATTACTCTGATATTCTTATAGACGAAGGTAAAAGTTCGGAAGCAATTATCATTGTTGAAAGAGGAACTAAGTTGTTCCCTGACAATACAGACCTGATTATTTCGTGCATTAATCTTTTTTTTCAGGAAAACAAAACAGATGAACTGTCAGATATTCTTGAACTTGCGATAAAAAACAAGCCTAAAGACATAAAATTGCTTACAGTACTTGCAGGGACTTATAATAGAATATCAAAACAATATATTAAACGCGGATATCACGAAACGGCTGATAAATACAGAGCTAAATCAATAGATACATATAATAAAGCTATTGCTCTAAATCCAAGCGATAATGATTTGTTATTTAAAATAAATTATAATTGTGGACTTTTATATTATAACAGGGGAGTACGTTTATATATTAAGCATGATGAAAGCAATACAGAAGAGTGGACTAAATTATTCAACTCATCATTACCATATTTAACCGAAGCCCATAAACATCAAACATCAAACAAAAAACTTATCAACATATTAATGAAGATATATCAGTGTTTAAATGAGACTGATAAGACAAAAGCAATGGAAGAGAAATTGTATTAATTTAAAAAAAACTCATTGAGTTTTAAACATAAATTTAATTAAATACGTAATATTATAGCATAAATTGATATAAGGAATGTTTACATGTTTAAAAAAAAAATAGTTTTTGTTTTAGTTATTATTCCTGTTGTTTTATTATCTCAGATAAACAAAGTAGAAAACAGTATTTTTTTATATAAAAAAGGGAATTTTGAACAAGCAGTTAAGGAAATTAATTTTGCTGCAAACAACTCATATTCAAAAAAACTTGCAATGACATGGTATTACAGAGGACAAATATATCAAGCATTATATCAAAAAAATGAAAATAATGTATATGGCTTAGATTCTGCCTATGTATCACTTATAAAAGCTTTAAAACTTGACGCAGACAAAAAATATTTGAAAAATATAATAATTCAATTTAAATTATTATCGTCTAATTATTATAGGAGAGGAGCAATTGATTTTAACAATGAAAAGTATGTTTTAGCATACAGATCATTTGAAAAAGCTTTGGATATAAACAAAACACCATTAGTTGCCAAGGCAGATACAATGCTGATCTTTTATTCAGCTAAGGCTGCACAATTTTCAAATAAACTTTCTAAAGCAAAAAAACATTACAATAAACTTGTTTGTCTAAAGTGTACAGACCCTGACATTTATATAAATCTTGGCGATATATATAAAAACGAAAATAATAGCACTAAAGCTGCAGAAATATATTCAAAAGGATTTTCATCAGGAAACCAGAAAAACATGGAGCTAATTAACAAATTAGTAAATATTTATTTGACTAACGGACAAACATCTGAGGCTCTAAAATATATAGATGCTGGCAGATCTGTAGAACCTGATAATGCGAGTTTTTATTTCTATAAAGCAGAATTATACAAGGCACAGAAGCAGGATGATAAAGCTAGAAATCCTTATATTGAGGGATTAAAATATGAACCTGGAAATTATAACGCAAATCAAAGTTTAGGAATAATTCTGTATAATAGTGCAGTAAGATACAAAATAGAAGCGGATAAATACAAGGAATCTAATTTGGAAAAATATAAAACTGTAATAAAGAAATACAATAATGAAATAATGCAAGCATTAAAATATTTGGAAATTGCATATAAAATGAACCAAAAAGACAGAAAATTAAATTATTGTTTAATTGAAGTATATAAACTTTTAAATAGGGATGATGATTACAAAAGAATTATAGTATTAATGAAAGCTAATGGGATAGATTAATATATATTTTTTAATAAGCCTATTTAACATAATATAAATTATAAGACATTTGAATATATTTAAATTGAAAGCTAAGCTATTGATTATCTTCCCTCAATGCTTTTCTGGAAGCCTTATCAACAAGTGTGAATAACTTATCTATATCACCTTTCTTATGAGATTTTAAATGTCCTCTTACTTTATGAAATTCACAATTCAACTGATCTGTTAATTTGTAAAACTCCTGATACAATTTATAATTATTGAGAAGTTTATTTTTCTTTGAATGGTAATTACTTTTTTCAAGCTTATCTCGTCTGCCTAATAATCCTACAATATTTTGCGAATCTGTATAAACTATTATTTTGTTGTCAAAAGTTTTAATTTCGTTTAGTGTCCACAATAATGTTTGTAACTCTAGTTTTGTTGAAGATGTATGCTCAAAACGTTTTACCTTAACAATTAATGAATCCATGTCTGTCTCTTGTGCAGTAACAGTCAAATAAGCCCCAAATCCGACTTTTGTTTGGGTATTTACACTTCCATCAGTAAATAACAATAATTTTTCCATTTATTTCATCTGATTTTAATCGTGTTAATATATTGAAAATTTAATATGAAATTAATGACAAAATACTTGTTAAAAACCTCTATAGCATTGTTATTTGTAGTTTTGCAACAAATAAAAGCCTATTATGAATAAAAAAAATGAGGAATCCAAGTCATTTAGGATTCCCCATTTTTAAATTTTACAGATTGTATTTTAATAAACTAATTAATCACAATCTTTTCTGTATAAACTACCTCTTCTGTTATCATTCTTAAGAAATAAATACCTTTTGTAAATGTTGATAAATCAACCATTTCTTTTGAGTATTCAGCAAATTCTTTTAAGTAAACAACATGTCCATTAATGTCAAAAATCTCAACACTTGCATTTTGAGTCTCAATAAAAAATTGTCCGTTATTAGGATTAGGATAAACTTTTATAGTATTTAAATCAGCATTTAAAATACCATTGTAATGATCAACAGTAATTAATATTGTATCAGAATTTGTACAACCATTACCATCTTCAATAACAACATAGTATTGGAATGTACCAAGACCTGTTACAGAACCATCAACCAACAATGTTTGATTTGATGAAGCATCGCTCCATAAATATGATACAAATCCTGCACCTGCATCTAGTGTTACAGTTCCATTATCTAAAATTGTTGTATCTACTCCTAAATAAACTACAGGTAATGCATTAATTACCAAATCGGTAATTACTATACTATCGCAATGTAAAACACCTGCTAAAGTATCTGTATATACTCCAGCTGTTGTTTGCCATGCTCCTTCAAGAAAAAGACTATCGCCAATACAAACACCTTCTGCAATATTTTCAATAATGGTTTGAACATACTGATATTCGAATGCTCCCATATCTACTATAATATCAAAAATACGTGGGTTGCCGTCTAAATCTACAGGAGGTAAACCGGGAAAATTATTGCCAGTATTTATACATGGAGAACAAGGCTCTAAAGAGAAATCTCCTCCTGGTGCATCAACAAATAACGGATCTTCATCAATATTAGTTGTATCATATACTCCATTATATATATCGTCAAAATAAATATCAGCAAAACCTCCTTCTATATCATTATTATAAAAATCAATATAATATGTGTTGTTGATGAAAAATTGATCTCCTCCTACTGTTGCTGTATTATTTCCAATAATATTGTTTAAAAATAAAGCACTGTCAGCATAGCATCCTATTGAAACAGCACCACCATAATTATCAGAATTATTTCCTGCAATTGTATTATTAATAATATAAGGGCTTGCATAATATTTTATTGCAATTGCACCACCATTGTGACCTGATGTATTATTAATAATCAGGTTATTCATTACACGAGGTGTACAATACCCACTACAAATTATTGCGCCACCTTGCGAAAGACTTGAGTTATCCTCAAATACATTATTTGCAAGAATTGCTGAAGTATATCCTGAAAGCTTTACAGCACCTCCTCCATAGCGTTCGTCAAGACTATATAATGATGAATTATTTGCAAAGTAATTATTTCTAATTACAGGCTGACTAAAATTTCCATTATCACATCCAACATTAATAGCACCACCACCATAGCAGTCAACACCAACACTATTATAAGTAAATTCGCAATCCTCTACAGTAAATTCAGACTCATACTCTATGCTAATTGCTCCTCCTGCATAATCTGCATAATTATAGCTAAACGTACAATTATTAATAAAAATTTTATTAAAGTACGATACTCTAATTGCACCACCTTGGTAAGAATCTTTTGCAAAATAAAATTCAGTAAATTCAAAAACAGATGTATCGTTTACACCATCAAGAACTCCAAATTCATTATCGAATAAAAATCCGTTCCAGCCTGTATGGCTAAAATTGTAATATCCTGTTGTGTCTTCTACTGTAAAAACTATAGGATCAATGTCTGTTCCAACAGATAATACAGTTCCTTCTACAAGAATTTCGTAGAAATCATTAAAAAGCACTGTGGTTCCTGGATTAATTGTTAATGTGAAGCTACTGTCAATAACAATGTCTCCATCAACAAATACCGTATCGGTATCCCATGTTGTGTTTGCAGAAATGTTTCCGCTTACTGTTATGCTTGTTGCGCTACTAATAGTAACAGCAAACAAAATAACAATACTAATAAGTAAACTTTTTCTCATAATTTTATTATTTTTAGTTATTTAGTTAAAGGACTCCTCTAAAAATTAGTTTTGTCCTGTTTTTAATTAGGCGCAAATTTATATATTATACATTGAAAATCTAATTTTTTGGTTCTTATTTAAAAAAAAGTGTAATATAAAAAACTCGAAACAATTATAATAGTTATTATCTTTATCGCCATATAATGCAAAAATTCGACACAATAGTTATAGGCGGTGGTGCAGCAGGTTTGATGGCTGCCGGGAAAAGTGCTGAACTTGGGAACAAAGTGCTCTTGCTTGAAAAAATGAGCTATACAGGCAGGAAACTCGGAATTACCGGCAAAGGCAGATGTAATATTACAAACACTGCTACTTTAGAGGATTTTATAAGCAAAGTAGAGCCTGATGGCAAGTTTTTACAAACTGCATTTTCTGAGTTTTTCTCAACAGAACTTATTAGTTTCTTTAACAGAATTGGTGTTGACACAGTAATTGAACGTGGCAAAAGAGTTTTTCCAAAAAACGGAAGTGCTGTTGAACTTGCCAAAAGCCTGAAAAAATGGTGTGTTAAGAATAATGTTCAGATAAAGAATAACTTTAAGGTTGAAGAGCTAATTGTGCAGAAAAACAGTGTGGTGGGCGTTAAGGGTTTTGTGTTCAATAAAGAAAAAAATGTACCCCTCTCCTATTATTCCGATAAAATAATTATTGCTACCGGTGGCAAATCATATCCTGCAACAGGCTCTACAGGCGATGGATACAAATTAGCTGAATCTGTTGGGCATAAGATATCTTCCACTTTTCCTGCTTTGGTTCCTCTTGAAACTCATGAGGATATCGCAAAAAATTTAAATGGTCTTGATTTGCGAAATGTGAGAGCTACTATTATTGTTGATGGTAATAAAATTGCAGAAGACTTTGGCGAAATGAGTTTTACTGGTTTTGGTATAACAGGACCTATTATACTTGGTTTAAGCAGAAAAGTTGTTTTTGCATTACAACAAAATAAGAAAGTATTTATTAGTATTAACCTTAAACCTGCCCTTAGCGATATTAAGTTAGACAACAGACTTATAAGGGAATTTGATAAGCAAAGGCTTAATAATTTCAGAACAGTATTAAATAAGCTATTGCCTAAAAAGTTAATTCCTGTGTGCATTAATGAAACAAGAATATCTAATAAAATGGCATATAAAATAAGCCCCGAGGAAAGAACGATACTTAGAAACTGGCTTAAAGATTTCAATTTTCAAATAACAGGACACAGACCATATTCTGAAGCAATTATAACTGCCGGAGGTATTGATATAAATGAAATAAATCCTGAAACAATGCAATCGAAATTAGTTAAAGGCTTGTATTTTGCCGGTGAAGTGCTAAACCTCGATGCCCCTACAGGTGGTTATAATCTGCAAATTGCTTTTTCTACAGGATGGATTGCCGGAAACAAATTGTAATTCCTAAAGAAAACCAATACACACAACTTTATTCCTTCACAAACTTCTTTGTTTGCTTACCAATTTTTACAAAATAAACACCATTTGGCAAGTCGGAAATATCGACAGATTGCCGCACAACTTCGTTGCTCGCAATGACGGTATGTTTTAATGACATTGACAAAACAAGTTTCCCTTTAACATCAATAATCTGTAAGTTCTTGTTCTTTAAGTCCCCTTTAGGGGATTTAGGGGTCATTTCAACATACAAAGTGTTTGTTGTAGGATTAGGATATAATATAAAACCAGTTTCTTTTATTTCATTTTCACTCATTCCTGTTCCCAGTACAACAACAATTTCCTTACAAGCAGTTTTTACACAACCTGTATCATTTACTGTTACACATACATTATAAATTCCTGTATTTGTGTAAATATGGCTTGGGTCTTTTACACTGTCTGTTGTTGTATCTCCAAAATCCCAATCCCATGTTTGTACATATGCGTTGTTATTATAAAATTGCACTGTTACGGTATCGTTTATAAGATAAAAAGTATCTGTATAAGTTTGTACCCTTGGTTTTAGATAATTACAATTTGTTGCAGGTGGTAAATACCAACGTGCAAGGGTTTTTCTTGCTGTGTCCATTGGGCAATAACCAGAACCGCCAATTTCTCCTGTACCTCCTATATATAACATATCATCATAAACAGCTAAAGCCATTGGGTGAAATTTAATGCCTCCAGGCACTCCCTGTGTCCAATCTGCACCATCCCATTTGGCAAAAGGACCTGTACAAACACCTCCAATTGTATCATAATACGCACCTTGCAAACATGCATATAGATTACCTTTATATAATTTTATACTTTTACATTCTGTTTGATAACCATTTCCATAACCAACTTTTGTCCATTTAAAACCATCCCAAATAGCAACATTATCTGTTAAAATACTATCATCTACCACTCCAAAACCACCACATACATATAAAAAATTATTAATTGTATCGGAATGCATATCAGTAATAAACCAATTAAAATGACCACCAATATCTTCCCATTGTTGACTACCCATGTATCTTTTTAAAGTAGTCCACATTCCCCCTGCATATAATTCTCCGTTATATACTTCTAAAGCATATACTTCATTTGGTAAGTTTCCTATACTAATATAATCAATATCATTATATGCTGCAATATTGTAAAAATCTAAAAGTATTGGACCAATAGTATTAAACCCCCCCCCCACAATTAGCATGCTATCATACACTATCATATCATTGACATGACTACTTGGACAACCATAAGTGTTAAAAATTCCTTCCCAATTTGTGCCATTAAATCTGCCAATATTTTCTGTTACTCCAATTCCTTGTATATCATTAAAACTACCTCCAATATATATATTATTATTATATTTTTGAATACAATATACTTCTCCACTAAGACTTCCAAATCCATTATCAAGCGAATGCCAATTATTATTATCCCACATTCCAATTTCATTTAATAAAACTCCTCCTCCTCCATATTCAGCTCCACCGCCACCAACATACAATACAGAATCATCAACATGCATACTTCTTATATTGGAAAAATAACCCGAACCACGATAAATGGAGTCTTCACTGAAAGGTACAAAGTACTGGGAAAACAGATTTGCACTAATAAATAATACTGCAATATTTAATATTAACTTTCTCATATCATTTGGTTTCTTATCAGACTCAAAATCTTTAATAAAGCTTGCATAAAAGTAATAAAAAATAATTAAAAAAACCGCCAATACCAATTAAACATAATTGCAATTGGGTTATATAGCGGTCTGTAATTTGTTTTACGAACTTTGTTCTTTCTTTTTCTGAGGCGAGCTATCTACTTCAAAACCCCATTTTCCAAGTTCGTGAGGATTTTTAACATACATAGCTTTTAAAAACTGTGCAATGTTTCTGATAACTGTAACGGCACCACTCCACTCTTTATCTCTCAACTCGGTTTCGTTTTCGGCAAGCTTTTCAAGCTCGTCCTTTTTTTTGTTGTGGTCATCAGAATCTGTTTTTGCACTTTCTAAGTTTTTCATATCAAAAACTTTGATTAGCGGACTTTTGTCGCCCATCTCTTTGTGTCTTTTTAAGACTTCTCCTCCAAGAGTACTTTGTTGCTCGAAATTTCTTGGAATTATAATTCTAGCCATATTTTTAAATATTTTAAATACAAGTGCATTCTTGTATTATATATATTGATACGCAATATTTTATAAAATGTTATACGGAAAATTAAAAATGTTATTTAGTAAAAGTCATTTTTACTATCGTACAAAGGCGATGTTCTGTAGTCCGATTGACCCGCACTGTAGTACAAGCCCCATGTTCTATCGTGCAGAGGCTCTGTACTGATGTACAGGGGCAATGTTCTTTAGTGCAAGCCACGTGTTTTGTTGTACAGAGGCTCTGTACTATCGTACAGGGGTGATGTTCTTTAGTGAATATCGTTTTCACTATCGTACATATCGAAAATACTATCGTTTTATACTAAAAAACTATTGTAAAAATGAATTTTTACCTAGTACTAGGGACAGGTTTATGATTATAATTAAGGTTGTGTAATAATTCAATATCAGCACTATAAGTCTTTTTCTATTTTTGTTTTTTTCACATTAAATCGCCTGCCATAGAAAAACCTTACATTGCCAAACTCATAGTTTAGTCTTGAAATATCCTTATTATCGTTTTTGTTGTTAAATGCATAATTATCGTTAATGGCAGATATTCCCAAAAACCATTTGTCTTTGTTAATACCAAAAGCAAGTCTGGTTTGAGTTCTTCCCGATATTGTTCCTTTATCTACATTATATTCGGGATTAACGGTGTATGTGTTAATTTTTTGTTTTGAAATGCCAAGAATTAACGACATTGTAATAAAATAATGTTTATAAATTACAAAGGTATGTACGTATCCAAATGCCGGTCCGTAATTTAATGCAACCGAAGCTACAATATCGTTTTTGGGATTAATATTATTTTTTACTTCAAGGGGTATTAAACTTGAGTCTCCTACTATTGCCAAAAGCGAAAAATATCCACCAAGCAAAAATGAGCCGGCACTTTTCTTTTGCCTTTCGTTAAATATAAATGAAGACCTATACGATAATTTATTATATTTAAAAGTATATATTCCGCTAAAACCCAAAGCAAGAGTTTTAATGTCGGGTCTTTGCGGAAAAGGCAAAGTGTCTGTCCATATACTATTATATTTTTGCGGGTCTAACAAATAATAGCCTGTGTAGTTTTGCAAATAAGTATCGAATGTAAATTTTCGGGAATATGCATTTATTTGCATGTCAAATTGCTTGGTTTCGCCGTAAATATCATCATCGTTGTTTTTTGAGCCTCCCAAATTAAATGCAAGCCCAAATCCCAGCCACTTATAGTTCATACCAATTCCCAAATTTGCTTTCTGATTAGGTCCATATTGAATAGTGCTGTTCAATAAAGGGTCGAACAATGAAATTTTATTCGATTTTGTTATTGTAAATAATTTTAATGTTAGTTGATCTGGATATTGCTTTATATAAGCTGTGTCGGTTTTTATTTTTACAGTATCGCTAACTTCAATCTCTGATTGAGAATAAACAATATTTACTGATATAAAAAACAGAAATATTAAGTAGGTATATTTCACATGGCTTGTTGTCATGCTCTTGCCTATCTATAGGTGGATGCGTTAAAATATGATTGGCAAAAATATAAAAATATGTAACTAATTTGTGTCAAAATTCATAATTAATATAATATAACTTTTTATCATTTTTTTCTTGATAAAAAAACGAAACAAAAAAATCAATGCAAAATTATGCTTCAGCCCGCTCTAAAGAAAATAGAATTTTCTAACAACAAGGACTGCCTCTTATAAGAAAATTTAGCTATTTTCTTTATTCACGCCTACGCATGGCTCGCAATTTTGCAGGGCTAACGCACTTGACATTCGTTTTCAGTCAAATACAAACGTATTATAATTGAACTTTGATTAGGGTGTCTCATTGTCGAAAACAGGAAAAAACTGTGTATAATTACATATTAGCTTCTTTTTCTTCCTCTTTTTCTTTAATAAAACTAATATCTCTTGTAACATTAATAAGGAAAGAATAATTTATTCCAAGTTGTGTTTCATTATAATATTGATATATGGGGTAATCGAACATAAGGGAAATATTCCATTTTTTTTGTATTGTTACATTAAGCTGCGGAGCCACATAAAAAAGGCAGGCACCCGAAGCTGCAACAATCTCGTTATTCTGAATTCGCTTTGCCTTTATTTCGTTTCTAACTTGAAAAATAACAGTCCATATTCCATCGCCTGTTGTCCATGGCAGCCATAAATGTTTTGAAACAAAAAATGAAGTGTAATATACGCTCCCGAATTTATATTGAACATTATTCATAAAATAATCTTCTTTATTTTTAAAATTATATTCAAATCGATTTATTAAAAAATAGCGTAATCCTTTAAAGGAATTTTCTTTTATAAGAAATAGCTGAGCAATTATTCCATACGAACCCGTTGTTGGCTGAACATCAATAGACAAATCATTATTGTTTTGTTGTATTGCAAAAGATTGCAGTGGTATTCTGCCTCCAATACCTGCTGTTATCTCAAATCTTTTTTCTTTATTACTATATAAATTAAATTTTCCAGATATTACTGCATTCGATAATCCTCTACCTGTATCAGGATCAATATTAAACATAGGATATTCTTGTATTTTATTAACAAAGTATCCTAATTCTGCTTCAATAGTTATTTTATCGGTTAATCCGTATCCTAACAGTGTTCCAATATAATTGTATCTTGCCTTTTTTAAATTATAATCGGTTCTTTCATCACCACTAAAATATTTATCGGCACAGGCATGCTTATAAAAAGATGATATTCTTATTGTTTTTTTGTTTACTGTTCCCATATTCGCAGTTCCGCCTATAGGATTACCTGAAGAAGAAAAACATTGCGAATATAAATCAACATAAAAAAAAGATAATAATATCAGAAAAAATATAAGTTTATTGAACATATACAGTTATCTCTTTTGTTGCGGAATTGTTTTCATTACTAACCTTACATGTAATAGTAGTGTTGAACACTGTACAGGCAGATGGAGCATAATAAACTGTATTTCCATCTCCAATAATATCTCCTTTTTCCGGTATCCACACATACGATAACTCTTCTCCTGTTGCAACTGCAGTAAGTTTTGTAGTTTCAGGGAAAGATAAGGTGTCATCTTCTGCTGTGAGACTGGTAAAAGAAAATGGAGTTGGAATTGGCTCGGGCTCGGGCTCCGGTTCCGGTTCTTTTTCACATTTGCAAAAAACAAATATATAAAATACTAATATTGCTATTATTGACAGATATTTTTTGATATTTTTCATATTCCTGTTTATAATTTATATCGTTTGTCGTTTGTTTGACCACTAAATCCTCCCGAGAAATCGGGACAGGCTCTAAAGGGGGCTTTTGATTTTTGTTTTTTAATGGTCATTAAATCATATTTTGTTTCAAGTTTTTAAACAATTGCCTCTAATTCCTCCCCTTTGGGGAGGCTAGGAGGGGCTTTTATTTAATCTTTTACACATCTAACCGAAAGTCCGTATGTTTTTGGAAAAGTGTTATATCTTCCAATTGTTGATGCTGCAGAAGATAAACATCTTCTATAATTCATGCTTCCACTCTCTGTTGATGTATGAAGATAGCCATAACTACCGGCTAAACTAAATGAATTTCCATTATTACATCTTCCTCCCATAAGAAAATCAAATCCTGAAGTTCCACCTGGTTTTATTTTTGTGCCTTCATCTGTTCCTCTCCATATATTATTTGTGTTTGCAGTTGCAGTATCCATTCCCACAGCCATTTCAAGTATTATTATTTCCCAATCGCTTGGAACATGCCAGCCAACAGGACAAATACCCTGTGCACTTGGGCTTATAGAATATTGCATTAATTCGTTCCATTGGTATAAACCACCATAGGTATCACAATATGTAGTATCGTTACCGTAACAATATTTTTCATAAATACCATTATCCGATTGAACAGAATCGCCGTCTAAACGTACACCAATATTCATATTTTTTGTCATCCAGCATTGTGCACCTATCTGAACTGTAGGATATTTTTTCCCATCTCTTATATCTGTTAAAGTGTCACCGCAAACAAAAATAAACGGAGCAAATCCAATAATAACAGTATCGGATGAAACACCACAAAAATTTGATATTTCCCATACAAGTTCATATGAATTACCTTGTTGTCCTGTAAATGTACTTGCAGGATCATTAATATCATTTATATTTCCTCCTGTTCCTGAAAATATTGACCATGTTCCTGTTCCTATTACAGGAGTGTTTCCATTTAAACTTGTAGAATTTCCTGACAATCCTGTTTGGTCTGCGCCTGCATCTGCTACTGTAGGCTGGTTATCAACAATAAGGCTTGTTGATGTTGAAGGACTGTTACCACAGGAATTTGAAGCATAAACAGAGTATGTTCCCGCATGCGATGAATTAACAGTGTAAATTATAGGATTCTGATCACTTGAAGAAAATCCATTTGGTCCGCTCCATGTATATCCAGTTGCTCCTGCCGATGTACTTGCATATAAATATAGATCAGAGCCATCACATACAGTATCGTTGCTACTTGCAATGGGTGTAGGTGGAGTAATACAATTTCCACACATTTCCCACCAACCATTAGATTTAAATATATTTATGCAATCTGAATCAAGATTATAAATCATTAAGCCTATGGCAGGTGTTGATATAAAATCTCTCTGAGCTTCAGTCATTACGGGTGGCAAAAATCCTTTACTGGTTGAGTTAAGTTCAAGTATTGCTGAATTATCAGCAGAATTTGTACCTATTGCAACATTACCTGTATTATAATAAATTCCGTTTCCTGAAGTAAACCATTGACTTGTTCCGTTTGCTGATTCCAAAGAATAAAACGCAAAAGGAACAGTTAATAATTGTGAAGTGCCAATAAGTGTGAAATTATTTCCTCCTATAACATCCATTTCTACTTTAAGCCACTTTGTATTACCATTTGACCAAGGAATTAAAGAAAAATTGTTGACTGTAGTTCCTTCGCTAATAGAAACAGAAAACAAACCTAGTTCGTTTGTTGTAAGATAATGTATTTCAGAATAAACAGATGTGCCTGTTGCAGAAGCATCTAAAATACTTAATTGCAAACTAATATCTTGATCCGGCATTGCCTGCCCTAAGATATCTCTCGCAACACCTTGATAATTCATTCCCTGTGGTACTTGTGAAAATACATTAACAAACAGGAAAATGAAAAATACTATAAAACTATACTTGAAATTTTTCATGTGTTTATATTTTAATTATTCTAAATGATTCCATTTTCTGTTTGCTTACTGGTACAGAATCATTATTCACTATTATTTTTACAACATATATTCCTTTTGATAGATTTGCCATATTAATTTTATAATAATCTGAATTATGCGTTATTGTTGTACTGATGTTATTTCCAACAATATTTATAATTTCAATATTAAGGTCTAATTTTTTTTCACTTTCAACATAGATATATAAATTATCTTTAACAGGATTAGGAAATAATGTAAAGTCAACATTATCAATAACTTTTTTAATAAAATTTCCATTGTTGTAATCAGGTTGTTGAAAGCCTTGTGAAATAAAATTATTGCCGGAATTTATTGTTTTAACTGCAAGTTCACCTAGTGTCCATGATAATTCATTATTGCTATCGTAAAAATTATTTCCGCTTGGCGAGACAACTGAAGGATAAATTGATTGACCATACACATAAAATAATGATGATACAATTATAATAAATGTGATAAAAATATTTTTCATAATACTCTGTCGTTCTTGCCGAAATTTGCTTTAATTAAACAATTCCTATAATGTTAAACTAAGCCAATAATTAAATATATAAAATTAAAATATATATTCATTAAATGCAAGTAAGATGAATGTTTTTTCAAAGTTAAATTTATTTTATATATGGCTCCCAGTCGCCAAAATACTCAATTACCACATTTGTTTTGGGGTCGCATGTCCAAAACTCATTTGAATTATAAGTCCATTTCATTGTCTTTGAACCTCCACCGCTTTGTGTTGTAATGCAATAATTATTTGATAATGATCCGAAATAATTAGCTTGTTCACCAGGCATACTCCTATCACCACCGCTTGGGTCAACAGGTATCCACCCATAATTAGGCAAATAGATCTCTGTCCAACGATGAAAAACATCATCCATACTTTTATCATCACCTCGCAGAGAAACAGAACCAACGTATCTGGCAGGAATACCTGCTGCTCTACACATTGAAATAAATACAAAGGCATACTCAGAACAAGAACCATTACCACGCTCCAATACAGTTGGTGCAGTGTTCCAACCTCCCACCATTTCATAATACATATTGTCTATCAGATAATTAAATATTTTACGAGCTGTCCAATAAAGATTATCTTCCTTGTTAATTATTTTGCTTAAAGCATTCTTGATAATTTGGTCATCATACTGATACTTTTCATTATTTTCTAAATAAATAGATTTTACCTTTTCGGGAATATCTTCAAAACTGCCAACATTCTCAGGGTAAATAAAATATCTAATATTCCACGATGTAACATCAACTTTCATACTTGCTTCAAAAGAATTCCCACTTTTAATATCATCTTTATGAAAATGAGCTGTTTTCTGCCCCCATTTATCAGTAACTTTATCTGTTAAATTTGATGAGTAAGAAATATCATTTATCTTCTGATTAGGTCTGTCAACCGGTATTGCCAAATGAGCATCAAGGGTTTTCACACTCCCGGGGCCAAAATTTGTAGTTAAATGAGAATAATTAAGAATAGCTCTTCTTTTGTTGTATAACTGATGTGTTTCTTTATCACGAATTTTAAGTTTATATATTTTATTATCCTCATAATCTACATTCCAAATTGTTTCACCATCATAACACAGACCTCTGCTGTATTTACCGGGAGCATCAGCAACTATTATAACACATCCTGATTTTGGATCAATCATATAGATCTTATTTGATGACCTGTCTGAAACCCATAAATATTTACCATCAAATGTCAATCCCTGTGGATTGTATGATGGAGACTTAATTGTTTTTATTGTTGTTCCGTCACTGGGGTCAAATTGTATTATCTCATCGCTTCTACTATCTGTACACCATAAATATTTACCATCCCAGGCTAAACCAATAGGTTTGCTTGTAGGAGCCTGAATTGTATGCAGTATTCTTCCGTTTTTCGGGTCAATTTTATATATTTTACCATTATAATTTTCTGCCAAAGGAATTCCTCCTTTTACATCAATATTCCACAATGATGTACCATCCCAGGTTAAACCCATTGGCCAATAAGCAGGAGAAGATATTGCCCTGACAACTCTCCCTGTCTCTTTATTAATACAATACAAAGAATCTGTTTTTCTGTCTGCAAGCCATAAATTTTCTCCATCAAAAGTTAAACCTGTTGAAAACAAGCCTGGAGTATTTATAGATTTTTCAATTTCACCGGTATAGGCACTAATTTTAATACTTGAAAGCAATAAAACAATACTGAATAATATTAAGGTCTTTTTCATTTTTGTTGATTTACTTATTAGTTTTTAAAATCTGATGATATTCTACCAATTCATCAATTGGAGAGTTAAGTATCACATCAATATTAACATTAAACTTATTTCCAGCTTGTTTAAGCTGTTTTTCAAAATAATATGCTATTGAGCCTGTTAATCTTAAATTTAAGGTCTGATAATCTTTAATTTTAATAATATGTTTATCGAAAAATACTGTAAAGCTTTTTATCACTAAATCTTCAATAAAACGATTATTGATATTATCATAAATAAACTTGCTGAAACCTGCAAGATATTTGTTTGGAAATGGCTTTTTATAAACTGTTTCAAGAATTTCGTTCTTTTCAATTTTATATTTATTCTTAAATTTAGCGTGTATTTCTTCAGGTAGATCATTATATAAATATGCTTTTATTAACTCTTTTCCCAAATATGCCCCACCGCCTTCATCACCGAGTATATATCCCAAGGAAACACCTCTTTGTGTAATTTCATTCCCGTTGTAATAACAAACATTCATACCTGTTCCCAGTATTGCAGCAATACCTTTATCATTTTTGAATAAGGCTTTGGCTGCTCCTATCATATCATCATCAACAAATATTTTAGAATTTTTGAAAACTTTTAACAAACCTTGTTTTATTTCCGATTTTTTATCTTCGTTAACACATCCTGCTCCATAAAAATAAACAGTATCTACATTCGCCTTATTATTAAAGTCTTGTAATTCTTGTTCAATTTTATTTTTGCTCACAAAAAATGGGTTTAGCCCAATTGTAGATGTTTTTATAATCTCACCGGTCTCCTTAATTAATCTCCAGTCTGTTTTTGTTGAGCCACTATCAGCAATTAAAAGCATAATAAATATTATTGGTTTTTTTGCAATTCAAAAATATATAAAAGTGATTAATTTATATAATATTTGGTGGTTTAATTATTAACCTGAATATTGGTATAATTTAAAAATATCAATTATTTTTGTTTTAATTATTACTGGGAATTTATTTTTGAAAACATTATTTACCATATTGTTCATTAGCGCAATGCTCTTTTTTTCAGGATGCAAAGATGATAATATTGATGCAGGAGCTAAAGGAACAATTAAAATTGGAGATGGTAGTTGTGCACCGCCAATAGATTATTCTGCCAGATATTATTATGATTACGATGGTATAGCTTATTTTGTTGACAAAACTGCATTAGACTCATTAGGTAGTGGCAGTTACGACCAATTATTAAAGAACAGCGACAGCACAAATGTGGAAAATGGTAATTATATTGCTTCTCTTACTGCAGGAACTTTTTATATAATTCTAAAAGACAGAACATACACTAATGCTGACAATTACAATAGGGTTATAAACGTTTATTTTGAAAAAGTTACTGAACAGAATTTCGAATTTTGGAAATGCACTTCATACTAACCTCTTCAATTATTTTTCTTATAGTTAAATCTTCTATATTTTTGCAAAGCTGAAAATAAATTCAAATAAATTGAAAATTGCAGTAAATACAAGGCTTTTATTAAAAAACAAACTTGAAGGAATTGGATGGTTCACATTTGAGACTTTGAAACGAATAACCCAGCAACACCCTGAACATGAGTTTATTTTTATATTTGATCGCCCATATTCCGATGAATTTATTTTTTCCGATAACATTACCCCTGTTGTAATAGGACCACAAGCACGTCATCCATTTTTGTTTTATTTATGGTTTGAGTTTTCTGTTACTAAAATATTGAAGAAATATAATGTTGATATTTTCTTATCTCCCGACGGATATATATCTCTTCGCACAAAAGTGCCTACTATTAATGTGATTCATGATATAAATTTTGAACATTATCCGCAATACCTGCCATTTATGATGCGTAAATATTACAGATACTATTTCCCGCGATTTGCCAGAAAAGCGAAAAGAGTTGCAACAGTTTCTGAATATTCAAAACAAGATATTGCAAAACAATATGGTATTGATACTAATAAAATAGATGTTACATATAATGGAGCAAACGAAAGTTTCAAACCTGTTGATGAAAACATTAAAATTGCTACAAAAAAACAATATAGTTCTAGCTTTCCATACTTTCTATTTGTTGGCTCGTTGCATCCGCGTAAGAATATTGAAAATCTGTTTAAAGCATTTGACTTGTTTAAACAAAAAACTGACAATGATTTTAAGCTATTGATAGTTGGTGAAAAATATTGGTGGAACGGTAAAATGCAGAACACATATAACAACTTGAAATTTAAAGATGAAATAATATTTACGGGGAGAATGAATTCCGATGAGCTAAAAAACGTTTATGCATCGGCGTTTGCTTTAACTTATGTTTCGATTTTCGAGGGTTTTGGAATTCCAATTCTTGAAGCAATGTATTGCGATGTTCCTGTAATTACTTCAAATACCACCTCAATGCCTGAAGTTGGTGGTGATGCAGTACTTTATGCTGACCCATTTTCTATTCTGTCTATTTGTGATGCTATGGAAAAACTTTTTTTCGATAATGAGATAAGAATACAATTAATTGAAAAAGGAAAAGAAAGACGCAATATGTTTAACTGGCAAAAAACAGCTGATAAACTTTGGAATAGTGTTGAAAGATTGATTAAAGAAGTTAATCCTTAATAGCTCTTGTAACAACTCTTTTGCCTTCCGGACCCGGTAATTCTTCGATTTTAAAACCTACTGCTTTCATAGCTCTTTTCACACTTCCTTTAGCAGAATAGGTTGTTAATACTCCTTCAAAGTTCATTGCATTATAAATTTTTGCAAACACTTCTTCTGCCCACAACTTTGGTTGTACATCAGGAGCAAATGCATCAAAATAAACAATATCAAAAGTTTCGACAGGTTTGTACTCTATAAGGTCTGTCTGAATTTTTGTTAAACTGAAATTGGGTAAAATATTAATACCTCTCTCCCATTCTGCATTATGTAATTGCATATAAACACTATAATAATCAGACTTTAACTTATTGCAATAATTTAATTTTTCGTAAATTCTTTTTTCAAGAGGATACTTTTCAACAGTAGTGTAATTTATTTGCTTGTTTAGCTTTTCATTCTCAACAATTGTAAGAAGGACATTTAATCCTGTACCAAAACCAATATCAAGAATACTTATATTCTGCTTTTTTATAAACCTTAATCCGTAATTGATAAAAATATGCTGAGACTCTTGTATTGCACCGTAAACAGAATGATAATGTTCGTCTAATACAGGAACATAAATAGAATGTGAACCATCTTTAGTTATTATTATTTCGTTTTTCAAACCTTTTGTATTTCTGTTAAAACAAAAATACTTAATTTTATGACAAATAAAATTTAACAGCATGGCTTTTTGGAAAGATTTTGGTTTAGGCTTTAACACCTATGGTAAAGCAATTAGTTTGATATTTAAAAAAGGACTTTGGTGGTTTTTCTTTTTCCCCATTGTTGTAAATATATTGCTGTTTTGGGGAGGATTAGAAGGAATTGGAATTTTAATTGATTGGTTTAATGCAAAAGTTATAGGCTGGACAAGTTTGGAAAGTGCAGAATTTTGGGGTTCGGGAGCTCTAAAATATACATTAACATTTTTAGTTGGAGGAATATTAAGATTCTTGTTTTTTGCCTTTTTTGCTTTTATTGGCGGATACATTGTTTTAATAGTTATGTCTCCTATACTTGCATACTTATCGGAGAAAACCGAAAAAATAATTACCGGAAACGATTATCCTTTTAGTGCATCGCAACTAATGCAAGATGTTGTACGTGGCGTGTTAATTGCCATAAGAAATATGACAATTGAATTAGGCTGGATGCTTATATTTTTAATTATTGGGATTATTCCTCTTATTGGTTGGATCATTAGTTTATTTAGTCCGATTCTTATGTTTTTTATTTCCTCATATTTCTACGGATTTTCCTTTATGGATTACAGTATTGAACGTCAAAAGTTAAATGTTAAAAAAAGTGTTCATCTTATTAGGAAACGAAAAGGTGTGGCAATAGCTAATGGTATGATGTTCTCTCTTTTTCTTATAATTCCGTTTTGTGGAGTATCGCTTGCAGGGTTTACTGCTATTATTTCTACAGTGGCAGCATCAATTGCAATGACAGAGATCGTTAAACAGGAACAAATTAATGTTATTGTTAAAACTTAAGTTGACAATTGATGGAGAAAGTAAAAATATCAATAGTTTCGTATTCTAACACAATCCCATTTGTACATGGGATTGAGAACTCCAATTGTTTAAGTCTTGACAGTTTTGAACTTTCAAAAGATACTCCTGCCATTTGTTACGAAAAAATTAAAAATAATGAAGCCGATATTGGACTTATACCTGTTGCCACAATCCCTACGCTTAATAATGTTGAAATTATTTCTGACTACTGTATAGGATCCGAAGGCAAAGTAAAATCGGTAATACTGGCAAGTCATGTTCCCTTAAAAGAAATTAAACAAGTGTATCTCGACTATCAGTCTAAAACCTCAAATCAATTGGTACAAATACTTGCCAGATTGCACTGGAAACAAAACTTTGATTTTGTTTTTTCAAAACCCGGATACGAAAACTCTATTAATGGCAATAAAGCAGGCGTTATTATTGGTAACAGGGCTTTAGAAATAAGAGATAAATTCCCCTATGTTTACGACCTTGCCGGCGAATGGTACGATTTTACAGGCTTGCCTTTTGTGTTTGCCTGCTGGGTGCAAAACAAAGAAATCCCAATAGAATTTATCGACAATTTTAACAATGCGCTACAATTTGGTATTAGTAAAATTAATATGCTTACAATCAATAAGCCTGCGCTAAACTCATATCTCACCAAAAACATTAACCACTTCCTTGATGAAAGAAAAAAGGAAGCAATAGAATTATTTTGGATGCTAAACAAGAATAAAGCATAGGTATTTATTAACACTCAACTCCTAAGGCATATATCCTGTTAGATACCTTATCCTTTGCTAAATTATTTAGTTTAATTATTTTCTTACTGTTTAATAACCTTAAATGTTGATAGAACAGAATTTTGCTTGTCATAAAATTTTAAGATATAAACTACACTTTTTAAATATGTGATATTAACTTCTTTTTGGTATTCATTTTCATAAACTAATTCACTTAATACATCATAAATCCTTATCTTTGCTAAAGTAATAAAAAATTAAGAAAGTGAAAAACTTCTTTGTTCCTAGGCTTACTATTTGAATTTTCGTTGTTTTTTATGCTTTATTCAAATCAAAAAAAGGTAATTACTTATAAAACTTGTGGTTAAACATTTCCTTATCGGAAGAAATTCTGATAAAATAAATTCCTTTTGACAAATGAGCAATACCCATAGAAATATGTTTATCGTATTGTGTTGTAGTGCAAATGCTTTTACCTGTAATATCAATTAGTTGTAATAAGGTTTTTTGTGGGTAATTTAAGTTAATATCAATTGTATTGTTATAAATAGTTATTGCTAAAATAAAATTATCGGTGTCAGATTCTTTCATATCCACAGCTATTATATCGCTGTAGGTATATTTACCGTCATAGTCAACTTGTTTTAAACGATAATAATTAATTCCGTTAATTGGGTTATTGTCAAATACATTATAAAAAATTTGTGAATTTGAATTTCCTGCTCCAGCATAATTAATAATTTCATTAAAATCAATACCATCTTCTGATCTTTCAACTTGAAAATAATCATTATTGGTTTCAGATTCAGTTATCCATATTAATTCAACAAAATTATCTCTTGGTTTTGCTTTAAAAACAACTAACTCAATAGGTAACGGGAAATTATCTGAACGAGCTATAGCAAAATCGCTAAATGCTGTTAAATTAGTTAGCTTAGCAGTAATTGCAGCTGCTCCGCTACCACTTTGTGTTGCATTATTATGATTTGACGGATAAACATCCCAATCATTGGCACTATCAATTCTTTTAACAACAGTATGTTGAGTAGCAATAGCTCCCCCGTTTGTATGTCCTCTTGAAACTATAGTTACATCATAATCTATTGAAGTGTATGCATCGGGTGAAATTGTCCAAAAACCGTAATCTAATAAGGTTGTAACAGGTGTTCCACCAACTGATAATCCTAATAGCGTTATATCAATTGCTGTAACATGCGGATTTGTGAAATAAGCATCAAAATATGATATGCCCGTTGACGAATTAAGTGTAATATTTGCATCTTCGTATTGAGCAGAAGTACCAACAGGCAAATCATAAGAACCTGTAGCATTAACATTTCTTCTTAAATTTCCGTTTATGTAACTGTTTACATTATGGTTTTGAATAGATGATGTAGTTGCATCAGAAACAATTAATGTATTTACACCAGTTGTTATTAATCCGTTTGTAAGTGTTAATTGTGTGTTAACAGTTAGGTCTGTACCAAGAGTAGAAATTCCTGAAGTTCTGTTTGTTGTAAGATTTTCAAGTTCTTGTGAACCTAAACTAAAATACATTGTTCCAAAATTACCGCTCCCTCCTATTACCATTTCTGAGTTTGCTGAGCCTTTTAATGTTCCTATTCCTGATATTGTACCATTTAAGGTTAAGAGATTATCATTAATATCTAATTCTCCACTAGTCATTGTTAGTGCTGTATAAACTGTTAAATTTGTAGCAAGTGTAACAGTTCCCGATGCACTTCTATTAATCGTTAAATTGCTTAAGGATTCTGAACCTCCTGTAAAATATAAACTAGTTGCTAGATTCCCCGTTCCATTCACAATCAATGTTGATGAATTACTCCCTGTAAACGTTCCTGAAGTTCTGCTTAAATCACTTTGCAGTGTAAGTATTTTGCCATTAATAATCAATTCCCCGTTTGTTTGTATAAGTTCATTTGAAACTGTAACATTATTCTGCAAAGTAACTGAAGTTGGATTATCAACTTCCATATCATAAAAAATTTCTCCTCCTGTTGTTGTGATTGCCTGATTAGCGGTTCCATCAAATTCAACATTTCCGGCACCTTCAATAAAACCCGATTGATTATAATTTACCCAATCGCCGCTTATCTGTAAATCGTTTGTAACAACATCCAAAACAGATGGTGAAACTATAGTAATGTCATAGAAATTTTCCACACCCTGATTACTTGTAATAAAATGGGTACCTGTACCATTTAATATTACAGAACTATTTCCTCTGTCAAAATCTGTAGTGTTTGCATAATTATACCAGCTTCCTGCTATATAAATAATTCCATCATCAGTTGCATTGTTTCCATCATTAAAGTCAACTGTTCCTGCATTAATAACAAAATGCCTGTTAACTGTTAATAGTTTAGTTGCATTGCCCTCTCCTCTTATAGCATAAGTTGGATGACTAATTGTAAAGTCTCTGCATTCTGCATTTTCACCTGCAATTAAAACTATATCGTTATCAACATTTGCATCATTTGGAATAACTACACTTGTTGATGCAGTAGGCACTCTTAAAGGTCCCCAGTTTGCACAATCAAACCATTCTGTATTTTTATTTCCATACCAGTTATATGTTACATCAATTCCTGTTGATGAAATAATTATTGTATGCCCAAGCTCATAGTTGGGTAAACCTGCATAGTAATTATTACATTTATCAGTTGTTGTAGCACCTGCATATGATGTCCAGTTTGTATTATCGTTAATTCTTCCAATCCATTCAATTTGAGTAGCAGCAGTTTGGTCTCCTGTATATTTCAAAAAATCGGTTCCCCCGCTTGGCATCATACTAAAACAGTCCATACCACCTATTAATCCTGACTTTTGAGTTGAAGCTCCAAAATCATCCCAAGATGAAAAAGTATTAAACCCAAATAAAATAGAGCCTCCCGTATATGTTGCATCGTGGTTTCCAAAAGTTCCGTTGTTCCAAACTCCTCCCTGCATAAAAAATATTTGGTCTCCATTAGAATTTAAAATAGCACTTCCTGTTTTTATATCAAGCGACCAACTATTATCAGGTAATATTCCTGCAAAAAACGGTGCTACACCATATAACCTGATAGTAATTACTGTTCCGGCAGTAATAGTTGCTCCTGTTCTTGTTATTCTGTAAAATCCCTCAGTATTACCCCATTGATTAGCGTTTACACGCTGCCAACCATTATCGGTAAAATCTATTGTTGTACCTGTGGTAATATCCTGAAAACAAACAAAACTAATTTCATCATCGCCTGCTCCACCTCCAATACAAGTTATGTTTGAATTTACTCCCATAATGGCAAAATCACCCTGAGCTATAACTGCCGGCACAGGCACAACAGTAGTAAGCTGACTATTGGGATTATTTGACGAGGTAGGTGTATAATATACAGGTGGGTTCTAAAAATTCATTTTTTCAAGATAAATCGTAGAACCCATTAACGATTATCTTAAATCAATTCAAAATTAATACTTTTTTTCTAAATAATCATAATTTAAACTCATTTTTTTACAAATT
>Ga0208648_1000218_pt1 | contig 60111 bp, 58 predicted proteins | sample AntAceMetag02UKL_FD_184772 | JGI IMG/M metagenome (GOLD analysis project Ga0208648, IMG submission 184772) | Saline lake microbial communities from Ace Lake, Antarctica - Antarctic Ace Lake Metagenome 02UKL (SPAdes) (version 2) | ecosystem: Environmental > Aquatic > Non-marine Saline and...
GCATTTCATAACTTTAACCCTATGAGTGAAAAGTTGTTTTGTTGTTACTGTTTGTGGAAACTCAATAATAGCAAAACTCTTTCACTCTGAGGGTTTTTTTTTAGGCTGAAAATCGCTCAGCTTAGGTTAAATAAAAAAATAGAGGATCTGAATATCTCAAAACCGGGCATTGAGCCGTCTTTATCTGTACAAAGGACGTCTGACGTTCTGCTGATACCTCCGGTTGAGGAAAAAGAAGAGCTTGGCATCATGTCTGAATCCTTTACAGACAATAATGAACTAAAGGGGATGCTCAATGATGCACTTATAAGATCAACTGCTGAGGTTGTAAAATTTAACCGCGGTGATTATCTTTAAATTACGGAGGCAATAATGTCTGACGCTTTTTCATTCGCAATCTCCGGCATGAGCTCAAATGCTGTGAGAGCTGCGGTAGCAGCAAACAACATTGCAAATGCCAATACAGCCGGCTTTAAAGCTTCACGTGCAACAGCTGCATCATCCGGTTCAGGACAACCGGAGATGAACATTACAGAATCAACCGAAGCAGGCGCCAGACTTATCCGGTCTGACGGTCTGCCCGGGGGCGCAGAATCTCAGGAAGCCTCAAACGTTGACCTTGCCGAAGAATTTGTATAGCTTCAGATCGCAGAGCACGGCTACAGTGCAAATATAGCGGTAATAAGAACACAGGGTGAAATGCTCGGAACAATACTTGATTTACTTGTCTAAAATAGATCCCTGAGCGCAAGTCTTAACCCGCCATTTTATCGGAATCTTTTTCGAATACCGAAGCCCTGTTTTAACAGGATTCACGCAGCACTTCTCAATTAAATCTTTGATAAAGGATACTCCCCGCAGCAAGCTACGGAATAACTCGGTAGTTAAATTTGATTCTTTTAGAGACATGCCACTTGACCCCGAACCAGGATTCGGTGTATGCGTGGCATGATTCCGACCAACACTTGGCATGTTCCGTTTTATCAGACAACCAATAATTTATAATAATTTAAGCTGTTCTTACAGGTTCCTATATGTTATGTTTATTGTTTATTGTCAAATAAAAAAACGAGCCTTGGATTAATATTAAGAACTTGTGGAAGAGAAAATGCCTGGAAAAAATTTTCCCATCCTGGTTGTGGAAGACAACCCTGTCGCCCGGAAACTTCTGGAAAAAACCCTTGTAAAAGCAGGACATGAAATAGTCTGTGTTGAAAACGGCCAGAAAGCTCTGAAAATGTTCAATGAAAGATTTTTTCCCATTGTCATTACCGACTGGATGATGCCTGAAATGGACGGCCCCACCCTGTGCCGCGCCATCCGTAAGACCATTACAACCGGCTATGTCTACATCGTTCTGTCAACAGCCAAAGCCAACAAGGAAGATATCATCCTGGGACTTGAAGCCGGTGCGGATGATTACCTGACAAAACCCATAAACAATGCCGAACTGATCGCACGTCTTAATACTGCGGAACGCATCCTGTCCCTTGAAAGATCTTTAAAAGAGGCAAATGTCGCAATTAAAAAACTTTCGGTAACAGACCCGCTTACCGGATGCTACAACCGCGGATATATGACCCAAAAATTTCCCCAGGAAGTCGCAAGGGAAAGAAGATATAACCGGCCCCTTTCCATTGTGTTCTGTGACATTGACCACTTTAAAAAAATAAACGATACTTACGGACACCAGACCGGAGATCTTGTTCTGACCGAATTTGTCAAGTGCATAAACAGTTCCATAAGAACAGAGATTGACTGGATAAACAGATACGGCGGAGAAGAATTTATCATTGTTCTGCCGGAAACATCGCTAAACGACGCAGCCTGCCTTGCTGAAAGACTTCGAAATACCGTTGCCGAACACAAAATTGATATTTGCGGACAGAAAATTTCCGTATCAGCAAGCTTCGGCGTAACAGGCTTTGATCCTGACACTCTCGAAACAAAGGTCTATACAGAAAAGATCATTAACACAGCAGACAAACTTCTTTACCAGGCCAAAAAAGAGGGGAGAAACAGGGTTGTTTCAGGCCCTTTATGATCTTACCGGCCTGATGCACATCGCATTATTGTTATTACCGACTTATAAAAACACAGCCAGTAAACACCGTTTAGACAGATGACAAAAATTCTTTTATCCCGGACTGTAATAAATTAACATAAAAAGGAGCGCATTATGTTTTGTCGCAATTGCGGTTTTGAAATAAAAGATCAGGAGTTAAAGGTATGCCCGGAATGCAGCTGCATTCTCTCCCCGGAACCTTCCGCCTATGATACTGATGAAGAGACAGAAGAACTCTTCGAAGATATCGACAGCATCCTCAACAGCGATAAAAAAGACAACAGCAGCCCGGAAGAAGAACTTGAAAAACAACTTGAAGAACAGGGTGAAGACGAAAGCGCTTTTAAAATTGACTTTGAAACCGGGATGCAGGATGAAGAAGAAGACGAGCAAGAGGAGGAGGACGACGAAGTTATTGATGATTCTCCGGAAGAAACAGAGCCCAAAAAAACATCAAAGACAGTACCCGTACTTTTATTTATATTCTTTTTAATCATTGCCGCCGGAGCCGGGGTCTTTTATCTCAAGACAAAACAGCCCCCTGTCCCCCCGGTTTCAAAAGTAACCGCTTTAAAAAAAGAGGATAAGATCCTGAAGTCTATCCTTAAACAGGAAGAAAAGCAGCCGGCGGTAAAAACAGAAGCAAAGGAAACACCGCCTGAAAAACCCGTGTTAAAAGATCCGCCAAAAAAACCTGCGGCGGTACCTCCTGTAAAAAAACAGGCTGTTAAAAAAGAACCCACAGAACCTGAGCCGGCAGATCCGGTAAAAAAACCTGCCGCACAAAAAGAAGAACGTACCGTTGTAAAAGAGATCAAACCTGAAAAGAAGATACCCAAAGTAAAAATACCGGTGAAGAAAACTTCATCAAAGAACAATTTCTGGACAAATTATATACCGGGCAAACAGACATACTATACACTTCAGATAAGCAGCATGGGCACCCGCTCTTACGCAAAAGCACATCTTAACAGCCTCCGGAAGAAAGGTTATCCCGCGTACATCATCTCGACCACGAACAGAAAGGGAGAGCTTTTTTACAAACTGAGAATAGGAAAATATAAAACTGAATCAAAAGCAAAAATTGCTGCAGATAATTTTTATAAAAAAGAAAAAATGAAAAATATCATAGTTAAGTCAAATGCAGACATAGTCCGGTAGCTGCGGACAGCTGTACCGGTTGACCAGCCCCTAGAACGGATTTAAACCCTGATGAATAAAAACACAATATGCCTAGTCACTTTCCTGGTCTGCCTGATCAGCCTGAGCACAAATCTGTCATATGCTCTTTCTCCTAAACCGCTTCAGGTAAACGACTACTACAGTAAACTGACCCCCCTAAAGGAGCATTCAAAAACGAGCAGGGAAATAATAAAAGATCTCCAGAAACTTCATTACCGCCAGCAGGAAATCAACGACAAATTGTCTTCAAAGATATTTGACAGCTATCTGTCCGCTCTCGATCCCGAAAAAATATTTTTTCTATCCAGGGACATAGACGAATTTAGAACCTACAAATTTGAGCTGGATAATGCTCTGCGATCAGGGAACATCGCACCTGCCTTTGATATGTTTAACCGTTACCACAAGTACATGACCGAAATGATCGTTTACAGCATAAATTTCCTTGAACGCGGCATGGAAAACATGAGGTTTGATGTCAATGAAAGTATTATCATAGACCGTAAAAAAGAATCCTGGCCAAAAAATATTAAGGAAAGAGAAAACCTCTGGCGCAAACGTCTTAAAAATACCGTATTAAATCTGAAACTTTCAGACAAACCGGCAGAGGAGATCTCCGACATCCTGCTGAAGCGTTATAAAAACCGGCTTAACCGACTGGGCCAGATAAACAGTGAAGACGCTTTTCAGGTATATATCAACTCCGTTACCCAGATATACGGGCCGCACACACAATATTTTTCTCCCCGGGCCACTGAAAATTTCAATATTAACATGAGCCTTTCTCTTGAAGGCATCGGTGCAGTGCTGCAGACTGAAAATGAATATACAAAAGTAAAAAGTCTGGTCGCCGGGGGACCTGCGGATAAATCAAAAAAACTTCACGCCGGAGATCGTATCACCGGGGTGGGACAGGGTGACGACAAAGAGATCGTTGATGTGATCGGCTGGAGAATTGATGATGTGGTCGAGCTGATCCGCGGACCCAAAGAGACTGTTGTCCGCCTGCAAATTATTCCTGAAGATGCCATTGATGAGCACAAGACAAAAATAATTAAAATTGTCCGAAACAAGGTCAAGCTTGAAGAAATGTCAGCAAAAAAAAGTGTCCTTGAATTTAAAAAAGATAACGACAGCTACAAAATAGGAATAATCGACATTCCTGCTTTTTATATGGACTTTAAAGCTTACCATGAAGGCGACCCTGATTTTAAAAGCACCACCCGTGATGTCAAAAGGCTCTTAAAAGAGCTAAAAGATGAAAAAATCGACGGCCTGGTGGTAGACCTTAGAAACAACGGGGGAGGCTCACTGCAGGAAGCCAATGACCTTACCGGGCTTTTTATCCGGCAGGGACCGACCGTCCAGATCAAAAACACAAAAAACACCATCGAAATTCTTGGGGACCTTGATTCTGATATCTCATACAGAGGGCCGCTTATGGTTCTGGTAAACCGTATGAGCGCCTCCGCATCAGAGATCTTTGCCGGAGCGATTCAGGATTACCGCAGAGGAATTATTGTGGGCGGTCAGACCTTCGGCAAAGGAACCGTTCAGTCTCTTGTCTCCCTTAACCGGGGCCAACTTAAAGTAACAACAGCAAAATTCTACCGGATATCAGGAGAAAGCACACAGCATAAAGGTGTTATTCCGGACATATTATTTCCAAGCTTTTACAACCTGAAGGAAGATGGAGAAAGTTCTCTGCCGAATCCCCTGCCCTGGGACAAAATAAATTACGTGCCCCATAACGGCTGTTTAAGCCTTGATCAGGCAATTATTGACCTGAGGATCCTTCACGATGAAAGGGTAAAGACTGCTCCTGACTTAAAGTATCTTATTGAAAAAATCGACTATTATAAGACTGAAAGTAAAAAAAACAGCCTTTCTCTTCACATGGAAACCAGAAAAAACGAGCTTGAAAAGACGGATAGATGGAAACTTGATCTTGAGAATACCCTCAGAAAAGCAAAAAACCAGGAACCTATTGAAAAACTTGAAGACCTGGAAAAAGAGAACGATGAAGAAAACGAAAATGATTCAGCCAAAGATGATACCCTGCTTACAGAAACCGCAAATATCATGCTTGATTTTCTGTCCATGACAAAAAATGAAGGCTACTCCCAGTTTATGCCTTTGTCCGGCTTGGAATAACCCCCTGTTTTTTGATAAGAACGGGCCTTCAAAAAGGAAGATACAATGACAGCCTTAGGCTTAACCATCGTCACAAAACTTCACAGAATGGATCCGGTATCCTTTCTTGCCAGCGTTGAAGACCATGAACCGCGTTTACGGGCCATGACACATTACCTGGATGATGAGGGCATCATCTGGTATCCCAGTCTGAAAGACTGCGGAAAAGTTTCCCAAATACGCGGCAACCCGAACGTTGCCGTCTGTTTTTATGATTCCAGCGGAAAGTTAGCTCCTCAGACGCTTTACGGCAGGGCGGAGATCATCGAAGATGCGGAGACGGCCGGACAGATATATCAGCATTTTGCGGAATCCATAGGTGCCATTGTGCCTGCGGCCCCCGGCTCTGATAATTTTGTCTTTATAAAGATCACGGTACAAACATCTATCCTAAACTGTTATCAAACTTAGGCTTTTTTGCTTCCGGTTTTCTGTTGGCGGAGTTATGACGGGATTTTTTCCATAACTTAGCCGTTCTGCTTTTTGTTTCCCTTCAAAACCCTGCTAAACATTCTGTAAAAATTAAAACCCGGCTTACCCCCCTATCTGAAACTGCTCATTAAATCCGCCCGCCGCCTCCGGCAGACGGACACAGCTTTTTCAAAACACATGCCTGACAGTCCGGTTTTCTGGCATCGCATACTTTTCTGCCGTGACAGATCAAAAGAAAATTGATATCAATCCAGTCTTTCTTTTTCACTGCTGATGTCAGGTCTTTTTCGATCTTGTCCGGATTTTTTTCAGAGCTCAAACCCAGGCGAATAGAAAGCCGCTTCACATGGGTATCAACAGCAATACCTTCTGACATGCCGTATGCACTTGAAAGGACAATGTTTGCTGTTTTTCTGGCAACTCCCGCAAGCGTTATAAGTTCTTCCATACTGTCCGGGACTTGCCCTTTATAAACATCACAGATCCTTGTTGAGCAGCTTATAAGATTTTTTGCTTTGTTGCGGAAAAAACCGGTCTGCCGTATTTCCTGTTCAAGAACAGCCTGTTCTGCAGCTGCAAAGTCAGCCGGTTTTTTATATTTTTTAAAAAGCGGCAAAGTAACTTCATTGACCTTCTTATCTGTACACTGGGCAGAAAGAATCGTTGCAATTAAAAGCTGAAAAGGGGATTTATGATTAAGAAATGTTCTTGTCAGTCCGTATTCTTTTTTTAATAATGAAACAATTTTCCCGGCTTTTTTTCTGTTATCTTCTTTTTTCACTTTCGCCTCCCCGTCTTTTAAAAATGATACGCTGAAAATACCTTAATTTACGATAATAACCATACCGTAATTTCTTTGTTTTTAAAAACTGAATTTTATTATATAGTTTAAAAAATCCCGAAAAAACAAGATAGTGAAAAGCCTCTATGAATGATCTTAAATCAATGCAAATCAGTCCTTTCTCAGCCTCACCGGAATAAAAAAAAGCAGCCTTCCCAAACACCCGGTAATGTCCTTTATTACAAAACTGTTTAAAGACGGGTCCTGGGCATTTAAAATGATACCCAAAAATCATACGGCTGAAATAACAGGCTCAAAAGGCAGATTAATTCCTGTTATCATAAATTATAATAAGTTTTACACTTCAAACGGGTCAGGTGAAGGTGCGCTTGGTTTTATCATCGACTTAACCGAGATCAAATCGGCAGACAAAACTATAAAAAGAATGTCTGCGGAATATGAAGCCTTAAAAGACCAGCTTGCCGGAAAAAAATAGACGCGGACCTTATCAAAAAGAAACAGCTTGAACAGGACGCCCGTAATGCAAAAGATTTTCTTGAGAATGTGATCGAATCCTGCGGAGACGGAATAGCCATTACAGACAGCACCGGAAGATTCACCCGTGCAAATGAGCATTTTGCTGCTATGCTCAGCAGAATACGGGAAGAGATCGAAGGTCTTGAAGAAGGCGCGGATGATTATATTGTAAAACCGTTTAATTCTCTTGAACTTCTTGCCCGGATAAAATCGCTTCTGCGCATACGCGATCTGCTCATAAAATCTGAAGCCCAGGAAAAGAAAATAACAGTTCTCACCCGCAAACTTCAGGGCAGGTTCTCCTTTGGAAATATGATCGGCAACAGTCCGTCCATGCTGAAGATCTACCAGCTTATTGAGACCATCAAAGACAGCGACTCAAGCGTTCTGATCACCGGTGAAACCGGGTCAGGAAAAGAACTGATCTCAAATGCGATTCACTATAACAGCCCAAGAAAAGACGGGCCCCTGATTTCTGTTAACTGCGGCGCCATTCCAAAAGAGCTGATGGAGCGGGAATTTTTCGGCAATGTCAAAGGCGCCTATACCGGCGCAGACAAAGACCGGAAAGGCTATTTTGAAGAAGCCCATAAAGGCACGCTTTTTCTTGATGAAATTGGAGAAATGGATCTTGACATGCAGGTAAAACTGCTTCGTGTCCTGGAAAAGGGTGAGGTCACCCCTGTGGGTGCCGCTTTACCGGTTAAGACAGCTGTGCGCCTGATCGCCGCCACCAACAAGGATCTGCTTGCCGAAGTCCAAAAAGGAAACTTCAGGGAAGACCTGTATTATCGTATTTTTGTTATCCCTGTCCATGTACCGCCCTTAAGACAGCGCCGGGAGGATATTCCGCCCCTGATCGATTTTTTCATAAGTGATTTCAATCAAAGAACCGGTAAGAAGACAAAAGCACCGGGGAAAAAAGACCTGCAATTTTTCATGGACTATGCTTATCCGGGAAACATCAGAGAGCTTAAACATATTATCGAAAGATACTGCCTGCTGGGAAGCAGCCCGGAAAGCCTTTTTGACCGTTCGGATAAAGAAGCTCAAAACAATAAAACCTTTTTAAATGAAGATATTCTTTCAAGCAGCAAACCCTTAAAAGAAGCAGCGCGTATAGGCCGTTCACAGGCGGAAAAAGAGGTGCTTTTGCACACCCTGAAGGAATGCGGAAATGATTACCCTAAAACTGCTGCAAAACTGAATATCTGTCTCGCTTCGCTTTACAACAAACTGAATGAATACAATATAAAAAGCTAGGGCAGTTTCTGTTTTACTATAGCCTCGGGACAGCTGGGCTACCGTTTGAACGGTTTTAACGGATAAACATGAAATTTCAAAGTTCAAATTAAAAATGTTAAATGAAACTAAAAAACACCAATGCCCAACTCATTTATCCTTTTTGTGCTTTTTCTTTTTTGGCATTCATTTGTCATTTGAACTTTGGCTTTTGACATTAGATTGAACTTGACCAACCGTCACTTAAAACATATGGCTACAATATTTATAAAAATGCTCTAGTCCAAAAAAAAGGGCTGAACCACCCACCGTTTAAGTTATAAATAAAAACCTTTCATTTTTTACCTTGTGGCTCATTATGGGGTGCCCGTGAAAGCAGGTCCTGACACTTCATGATCTCATCGGCGATCTCAACCCGTCCCTCAGGCTGATGCATAATCCGGTATTTGGCACCATCAAGCAGCATAGTAACCATATCTGACATAAACTGTTTATCTTTTATCTCAACCTCCAGCGCCTGGATCTTTTCAAGATTCTGCTCCCGGATACGTCTAATCTTATCCACCCACCACTTTTCTTCAACCTTGATTTTATTGAGCCGGACAATGATCCCATTTAATTTTGCCGCAACGGTCTTAACATTAGCTTTCTCTGCCCCCAGTTTTGAAATAGCACCCATTTTAGCCTTCCTGTTTTATATCCTTATTTTTATTTAATCAATATTGATTCAGCTTATCCCTTAAAACAGATAAAATAAATTGAATATCCAAAATAAAGCCCCAACAGCGCTTTGACCAGCTAAACATATGAAAAAGCAGTACTTGTGTCAATAAAAAGCCTTCCTTTTTTACGTTTACAGTATAATGCGAACACTAATAGTTAATGCAGGCTAACTTTACTTTTCTTGAATATTCATCAATTGTCTGTTAATACTTAGCAGATAAAAAAGAAGTAAACAAGGCCACTACTATAAAGGGGAAAAGAATGAGTGACATATACGGATGGACAGGTTCGTTTTTAAACATCGACCTTACCTCAGGAAACATCGAAAAAACATCATCAGAAGACTACATCAAAAATTTTATCGGAGGCAGAATGCTTGCCTCCCGCATTTACTGGGACAAGGTTGCTGAAAATGTCGGTGCGCTTGATCCTGAAAACCTGCTGATGCTTATGCCCGGCCCCTTAACCGGGACTCCGGCAACCGCAAGCTCCCGATGGGTGATCAGCGCTAAGTCGCCCCACTCTTATCCGGATCAGTACGGTTTTGGTAACGGCGGGGGTCTTTTCGGCGCGGAAATAAAATGCGCGGGCTATGACGGCATTTTCATCACCGGAAAAGCAGACAGCCTTTCCTGTGTCATCATCGAAGATGACAGTGTCGAAATAAAAGATGCCGCAGAACTCAAAGGTCTGGCCACAGACGAGACCATGAAAAAACTTAAAAACGATTATGGTGCCGCATCACACCCCCTGTGTATCGGACCCGCGGGTGAAAACCTTGTAAGATTTGCCATTGCTTCATCTGACCAGGGAAGCAGTTTTTCAAACGGTATGGGAGCGGTCATGGGTTCAAAAAACCTGAAAGCCGTTGTCATAAAGGGAACAGGTAAAGTCAAAGTTGCCGACCCTGAAAAACTAAAAGAGATCAATAAGCAGATCCGCAGTTTCCGGGAAGGCCAGAACGAAAGCCTGTACCAGACCGAGCCCATGATACAGGGAATTGACAAAACCAAAAACGCTCCCTGCTTCAGCTGTCCCGCAGGTTGCATGCGCTCCTATTTCAAACATACCTCGGGTAAAGAGGAGATACGCCAGACCTGTGCTGCCGCATTCATGTATCTTCCCTGGGATCAGAAATACAATGGTGAATCCACCGAAAATTCTTTTCTGGCTACCTCTCTATGCGACAGATACGGACTCTGCACCGGGGAACTCAGCAATATTATTTACTGGCTAAACGACTGCCATGAAAAGGGTCTCTTAACAGAAGCGGAAACCGGGCTTCCCCTGTCAAAGATCGGAAGCTTGGAATTTATTGAAACGCTGGTTGATATCATTGTGAATCAAAAAGATTTTGGAAAAATCCTGGCCCAGGGGACACGGCGCGCATCAATTGAAAAGGGCAAAGCAACCGAAGAAGCTGCACTTACCCATATCCGGCCTTCCGGCTATGTGGCAGATGCCTACGGCGGCCGCATGTTCTTTGCCAATGCGCTTTTTTACGCAACAGAGAACAGAAACCCCATCATCCAGCTCCATGAATTCAGCTTTACACTTTTAAAATGGATGCTCTGGTTTACCACTTCCGGCAGCATGTCCAATGTAAGTACAGAAACTTTGCGAAAGATCGCCAAACTGGCCTGGGGAAATGAAAAGGCCGCGGATTTTTCCACCTGCGAAGGAAAAGCCCAAGCTGCCTACATCATCCAGAACCGCCAGCATATTAAAGAAAGCATGGTGGGCTGCGACCGGTTCTATCCCTTGCTGGATACGGATAAAACAGAAGACGGTGTGGGAGATCCAACCTTTTTGCCCCGGATGTTTGAGGCTGTGACCGGTGAAACAATGAGCATGGATAATTATCTTCGTGCCGGAGAACGGTCCATGAACCTTCAGCGGGCCATTGCCGGACGGGAAGGCGTAATCGGAAGAGAGCATGATACTATCAACGAGTTCAACTTTACCGAAGGAAAAGAAATCGAAGACGGCATGATCGGGCTTTTTAACCCCGACCTTGAATTTCCCGGCCCCGGAGATGAGATCGTTTCCCGAAGCGGAAAAGTACTGGAACGGGCAGATTTTGAACAGATGAAGGATGAATACTATACCTACAGGAACTGGGACGTTGAAACCGGGCTGCAGAACAAAGAAAAACTAAACGAATTGAAGCTCTCTTTTGTAACAGAAGAAATGGAAAAAAAGGGTTTTCTAAAATAAAATATACTGCAATAACCAAAAAGGCAGGGTTTTTAAGCCCTGCCTTTTTTATATCCTGTAATGCCGGGCTTGACCCGGCATCCAATAAATTCTTAAAATCATAAAGATCTTATTTTATTATTTTTGAAGAATAAAAATATTGATATTATCCAAAAAATTAGTATATTGAAACTTCACAATAAAAACATTAGCCTGCAAAGTTTTATTCTGCTGTAAAAAAAACAACGCTTATTCATCAGGAGGACAATAAAACCATGGTCAGACTCTTAAAAATATTAAAAGTTACCCTGCTCATCATTGCTGTTTTCGTGGCTGGATTCTATGGCGTTTATAAGTATAAGAACAAACAGATAAAACCCGATTACTACGAAGTCTACAAAACACAGGATACCATTCCAATAGGTAAAGTCGGTGTTTTTGCTGTGAGCCTGATCATGCCCGAAACCCTTGAAGATCCCGAGTTCTTTTTTAATATCTGCCACAAAATATTTAAAAACATCATCCCCTGGCCTTTCCGGCTTTTTGCCTATATGGACAAAGGAATTGCGCTGTTTGATCCTGAAAAATATCTCGAAGAAAAAGAGTTCACTCCCACAAAACTGATCGACATGGACGGAAAAGATAGATACCTTGACGGTGAACCTTATATTGAAAAATATAAACGGGGTGAAGTCGTATGGGCACCGCCATCATCAAGAATACACAAAGACAACAGCTATTTCATCTATACCGGTGCCAAAGGCGGCATACCCACGCTGATCGGAAAAATGATCAATAAGGCGCGCCTATGGTATTATGACAAGGGCATGAAACAAAAAAAACTTCCTCACTGGAAAGAATCCTTCAGAGTGATCAACGCAGGCTTTGATAAAGCCGGAAAAAAATATGACAATATCATGTTCCGTTCTGAAAGCAGCATGTACTATCATGAAATAAAATTAAAACTCCATGAACTGCTTGATGCGGGTTGTGAAACCATTGTCCTGACTTCTCCCATGGCCATCTATTCACATTTTGAAGAATTCAACTCAAGTTTCTATCACTGTTTTGAATATATCCATGAATGGCAGAAAGAACATCCGGGCAAAGAAATAAAGATTATCATGGCTCCGCAGATGGGTAATTTCCAGCCCGCACGCCAGGCATATCTCGAGATGCTCAAAGACCGGCTGGACACCCTGCCAAAAGGATCAGACGTATTTGTAGCAGTAACCGTTCACGGCATGCCGTGGGACACCTTCCCCTGGGAAGCATGGATCCAGCTTGCGCCCGTTTATCGCGACAAAATGCATGAAGAGGTCAAGGAGCTCTTAAAGAACTATGAATTTGACCGGACAAAAACCGTCATTTGTCAGGATGAGTTTGCCAGCCATGTCTGGGATCATGACAATAAGTATCTTGCCACACGTGAAGCCTATCAGATCGCCATAGATGAAAAATTTGATTATGCGATCGGTCTTCCCATAGAATTTTTTGCGGAAAATTCCGACACCCTCTTTTACCATGCTGTTAAAAATTATGAGGGCTTTGACGAGTATGACATTTATAAACAGTTTGACTATCCTGACTGGTCTGTCCCCTTTACCATGGAATTTAAACAAAAGGATACAACTGTAATTTACAACGGCGTGCCCGTGGGCAAGTATCAGAAACATATCATCGAAGCTTTTTATATGTCCCTTGACTCCATCCTTTCACAAAGGAAATAATTTTTATTAAAACAGCTTCAAGCGTCATCAGTTCTTCTTCATTTTCTGTCGTGACACTGAGAATAGCATTCGGCTGACTTTTTACGGGACTTTTGTAAACCGTCAGAATATGGTATGGCCTATATAGGTCTTTAAATAACCCTTTGTTTATTCCAGATATATTCTTATGACGAATACAAACGAAAAAAGCTTATTCAATGGTCTTGATGCGTGCATGGCCAAGTGTGATAATTACGAAGCGGTGTTTAACAGCATGAATGAAGGGCTGTTTATTGTCAACATCGATGGCGTTGTCATGAAATGCAACCGTGCATTTTATGAAATTACCGGGTTGGCCGAGAAACAGGTTTTGGGACAGAAAGTTGTTCAAATATTTTGTAAAAACCAGAAATGCGGTCTAAATATTGCTGTTTCCCACACAATGCAGACCAGCAGTCCCTGCAATGAGAAAGCGATGGATATTGTTCGGCCGGATCAGACCATCGTTCCGGCTGTTTTTTCCACGGCGATGCTGAAGGACCAGCAGGGTCGGCACAAGGGCATTGTTGTTCTTTTTCGGGATGTTTCCCAGATAAAGGACCTTAAAAAAAAGCTCAATGAACGTTATGGCTTTCATAGTTTGGTTGGTAAATCCCGGCGGATGCAGGAAATTTATGGACTGATAGAAGATGTTGCCGATACGGATGCCAATGTGCTCATTTCAGGCGAAAGCGGAACCGGGAAAGAACTGGTTGCCGGAGCGATTCACTTTAACAGCCGAAGAGTTTCAGGCGACTTTGTCAGGGTCAGCTGTGCGGCGCTTAGCGAACCTCTTCTGGAAAGTGAGCTGTTCGGCCATGTGAAAGGGGCGTTTACCGGTGCAATAAATGATAAAATCGGCCGGTTTGAACTTGCACACCAGGGCACGATTCTTCTTGATGAAATTGGTGAAATAGGCCCGGCTGTTCAGGTAAAGCTGTTGCGGGTTCTGCAGGAACGTGAGATTGAACGTGTGGGTGATGTTCGAGCGAAAAAGATTGATGTTCGCATCATTGCGGTGACCAACAGGGATTTGTGGCAATTGGTCCGGGAAAACACGTTTCGTGAAGATCTGTATTATCGTCTGAAAGTAATTACCATAGATGTGCCCCCGCTGCGGCGGCGAAAAGAGGATATCTCGTTGTTAACGGAGCACTTTATTGAAAAATTTAACCGGCATTATGCAAAACAAATTACAGGGATCAGTCCGGATGCAATGGATTTATTGATGGAACATGATTGGCCGGGCAATGTGCGTGAACTTGAAAATGCCATTGAACACGCCTTTGTTAAGGTTCGTACTGCAATGCTTTGTCCCCATGATTTTCCGCTGGAGATCAGACATAATTTTAAAACGGTTTTGTCCGGTACAGGAACAAAAGATCCGTTTGACCGCAGCAGGCTCATAACTGTATTAAAAAAGTCAGGCTGGAATCAGGCCCGTGCTGCCCGTAATCTGGGTATTCACCGGACAACGGTCTGGAGAAACATTCAAAAATTTAACATCAAAATTCCAATCGATTAACATTTCATTAAAAATACCCCTCCCCATGTGTTGCACATACTATGATTGCAACATTTCAGTTGCTTTTTCCCGCAACATCAAAAAAGTAAAATACATATAAACAGTTATAGAATTATTTATTATATTTTTTGTTGCATGCAACGATTCGGTTTTTTTAATCCTGGTCTTATTTGTTTCTAAGTATTTGATTAAGCTTATTTATTTAAATTTTAAGCATTTGGTATATAGATTGCTTTAGCTATATTACAGAGGTTTTATGCTTGGAGAAATTTTTAGGCGGCTAAGTTGAAAAGTCAAACCAGGCTTGAAAAATTCCGCAGTGATAATGCGGGAAAACAGTAGATTGGACATTTGCTGTTCTATCTACATCAATTGAATTCAGGGAGGTATAACCATGAAAAAAATAATGATAACAGTTTTAGCCGTAGGGATGTTCATCGTTGTTCCCGGCACAATCCTTGTCGCAGGGGAAAAGAGTCTGTCAAAAAGCAGCCTACTCGATATTCAGGACTGTAAAGAAAGAATTATTTTACTTGAAGAAAAGGTAGAGAGCCTTGAAATGGTATTACAGAAAAAAACTTGTCAAAACCCTCATTCAAAGAATCCGGTACTTCATATAAAAAGTACAGATATAACAGAAAATATAATGACTATTCACTTGATGCCATAGAATGTGACTATTAAATAATTGAAAGAAAAGAAAAAAGAGGCTAACCGCTCAACAAATGAATAAAAACGATTTTATGTAAAGTGGACTTACCTTTGAACCTGCTGTATTTGACGAGGAGTCCGTTTAGGGCGGGTCAGCCGTTGTGTTTTTAAAATCTGCCGGATGAATCCCCAGTTTTTTCAAGCGGTAGAGAAGCGTTCCTCTTTTTAAATCCAGAAGTTTGCAGGCCCCCTGCGGTCCTGAAATGATCCCCCCTGTTTTCCCGAGAATTTTTTCGAGATGTTTTTTTTCAACAGCTTCAAGCGTCATAGGTTCTTCTTCACTTCCTTCCGTGACACTGAGAACAGCGGCCAGGTCTTCACGGGTAACGGTTTGTCCGGATTTCAGGATGATCAGTCTTTCAATCACATTTTGAAGTTCCCGGACGTTGCCCGGCCAGGCATAGTTCATCAGCATTGCAATAGCGTCATTACTTAAAGACGGGCGTCTCCGGTTGAGTTTGGTGCTGTATTTGTTAATAAAATATCTGCCAAGAACAGGAATATCTTCTTTTCTTTTCCGAAGGGGGGTGATGTGAACCGGAAAGATGTTCAGGCGGAAAAAAAGATCTTCCCTGAATATTTTTTTCCTGACCATTTTCTGAAGGTCCTGGTTGGTGGCAGCAACAATTCGTACATCTGTCTTAATCGTCTGTGCTCCCCCCACACGTTCAAATACGCCGTCCTGTAATACCTGCAGCAGCTTCGCCTGGGTGTTTAGGGGCAGTTCGCCGATTTCATCGAGAAAGATGGTCCCCTTATCTGCGATTTCAAAGCGGCCGATCTTTCGTGCGCCGGCACCGGTAAATGCGCCTTTTTCATGACCGAAAAGTTCGCTTTCAATTAATGTGGGGACAAGCGCCGCGCAGTTTACTTTTATAAAGAGTTTTCCATGCCTAGCGCTTAAGTTGTGGATCCGGTGAGCCAAAAGATCTTTGCCGGTACCGGTTTCTCCGGTGATTAAAACAGTGGTGTTGGTTGAGGCCACATTTTTTATATTGTCCAAAAGCCGCTGTATCACCGGACAGACAAAGATAAAACCTTCCGTGTCTGAAAGAGCGGCGATCTCTTTTTGCAGGTATGAGGTTTCTTCTGATAGACCGTCTTTTATTTTTTCCAGTTCTTCGTGAGCCAGCATATTGTCAACCGCAATCGCAATCTGGTGAGCGATGTCTTCAAAAAAAGGAATCTCTTCATTTGAAAAGGGAAAAGATTCTTTGTAAAAAAGCTGGATAGAACCCAGGATCTTATCACGAATAATCAGCGGTATGCACAAAAACCAGTTAAGCCCGGCTTTCAGCAGCATCTTTGATTCCGGCAGGAGCGGTTCATGTCTGACATCGACAATAATGGTTCTTTTTTCGGTCATGGCCCTTATCGGGATCAGCGCTTTTTGGGGAGGCTTCCGGTTATCGGTCAGGCCGGGGATCAGTGGTCCGATGGCCGGTGAAAAGTAGTCCCAGTTATCTTTCTCCGGGAGATTAATGAGGATGCTGATTCTGTCGAACTCTAGTATGGGCTGCAGTACTTTGTTAATTTCCTGAAAGAGACCGTCTCTGCTTCGATGATGCATAATTGCATTATTGATGTTTAGGCTGGTGCGGTATTTTTGAAGTTCGCTTACAGGCATAGGACTCTTTCGTTTTGCTTTCTCTATTTATCTCATAAATGATGCCACAAAACAAGGCTAAATGTTTAATATTGGGCATCCGTGACTAATATTAAACATGATTTGCCGACTGATTTTGGCCCGGAAAGAATAAACTATGTTTATTCAGCTACTTGTAATTTTTAAAGATTTGGTACGTTTATTGAATAAGCATTAAGGTAAAGAAACAGAAAGCTAAGTACATAAAAGAAATTTAATTTTAAGGAAAGGTCAGCCATATCCTCTATAAAAGGCACCGGACATTGTCCAATGAAACGATAATCAACATATATAAATAAAATGTCCAAAACATCTAAAACATCAAAAAACCATTACTCTTTTTGTCCGGTGCCTTTTTGCATTTTTAACAGTGGTAGAAAAACAGTCAGCAGTTTTGAAAACTAAATACAGGTATTCCGAGCTCTAAAAATTTTGGAGCCGAAAAGGCTGTTAAAAGACAGCCCGCCGTAATTGCGAAGGGATCCTGAAAGTACATGCGGATAGGTATGTGCTTTTGGACCCCTTTTTTTATTGGATAGTAAATGGTTTGAAATTCTGTATCTGACAGCGGGTAAGCGTTTTTGTGTTTTAAGTTATAGGCAATAAGAGGCCTCTTTTAAAAAAATATCAGCCTGCTTTAAGATCTGGAACAATTTTAATTTTTTTTAACTTCTTTGAAAGGAGGTATGTCTGAAATGGCAAATAGAAAAGTATTAGTATTTAACAATGAGAAATGTACCGGCTGCAGAAGTTGTGTGGTGGGCTGCTCGCTTTACCACGATGGAGAATGCGGTAAAGTTGTTTCAAGAGTGGCGGTTGTAAGAAATGAGCGTTTTGGTGAGTCTTTTGTGGTGGGTTGTGATGGTTGTACGGATGCGCCGTGTGCGGCTGTTTGTCCCACCGGAGCCTGCGCTATGGACGTTACCGCAGGTATTGCAAAAATCAATGCAGATAAATGTATCGGGTGTAAGGAATGTGCCATGGTCTGTCCGTTTGGCGCGATCAACATGCATTATAAAACCGGTAAAGCATTTAAGTGTGATTTGTGTGAAGGTCGTGAGCAGGGTCCGGTATGTGCGGACTGGTGTCCCAGCGGTGCAATAACGTATCAGAACGTTGATGTTGCTTTTAAAATCAAACGAAGAGAAAAATTAACTGAAAAATTACAGGCAGCAAAAATCGGAGAGGAGGTATAGCTATGTACGGATGGGCGGGACAACGGCTAAGGGTCAACCTTAGCAACGGAGAAATAACAAAAGAACCACTCTCATATGAATATAGGCGTAAGTGGGTGGGTGGCCGCGGATTTAACTCAGAGGTTATCTACAACGAAATGCCGCCGACCATGGATCCCTATGATCCTGAAGCCAGGGTCTGTTTTGGAGTTGGACCCATGAGCGGCTCGGCCGCACCTTCAACCGGACGTGTAACGGTAAGCGCAAAGAGCCCGTTGACCGGTGGCCATGGTGATGCCAATATGGGCGGACACTGGGGCGCAGAAGTCAAATATGCCGGGTATGACCAGATCATTATCCAGGGCCGCGCTAAAAAACCGGTTTATCTTTGGATCGATGATGACAAGGTTGAGATAAGAGATGCAAGTCACTTGTGGGGTAAATACCCGCGGGAAGCTGACCAGATGATCAAAGAAGAGCTGGGTGATGAAGATATCCATATCATGCTGATCGGACCGGCCGGAGAGAATATGGTACGGTATGCCTGTTGCTTTAATGATGTCTGGCGGGCAGCCGGACGTACCGGAACCGGCGGTGTGATCGGGTCAAAAAATTTAAAAGGAATTGCCACCCGGGGATCCGGAACAGTTAAGATCGCAGATCCGAAGAAAATGATGGATGTCTGTGACGGGCTGCGGCAAAAAATGAAGACCGATGTTATGAAAGAAGGCTTATATCAATATGGAAGTCTTGTTTTGATTAATGTGGCTAACCGGGACGGCTGGTTCCCGTGGAAGAACTTCCAGGAAGGCGCTCACCCTCTGGCAGATAACATGTCGGGTGAAACCCATGCTGCCACCGTACTGAAGCATCGTGAAGGCTGTTTTGCCTGTCCCATCTGCTGCGGACGGTTTACCCAGATCAAAGAGGGTAAATTTGCCGGAGAAGAATTCGGTGGACCGGAATATGAACATGCGGTACCCACCGGGCCACGCTGCGGTATTCTTGAAGATGCCAATGATATCTGGCATAATGCGAGACTTACCAATGATTATGGTATGGACGGTATTGAGTGCGGCGGAACAATTGCGGCAGCCATGGAGTGGTATGAAAAAGGTCTGATCACCACCAAGGAGACCGGCGGTCTTGAACTGGAGTGGGGAAATGAAGAAGTCGTTGAGACGCTTATCCGGATGATCGCAAAGCGTGAAGGCTTTGGAGATATCCTGGCAGACGGTGCTGACCGTGCTGCAGACAGACTGGGTCTGGGTGATAAAGGTCATTACTATTCAATTACCACCCGTGGTATGACCCTTCCCGGCGATGATCCGCGCGGCCTTGGGTTTGGATACGGGCTCTCCTTTGCAGTGGGTACCCGGGGCGGTTGTGACCACCTCAGGTCTCTTTGCTGTCTTGAGCTTTCCGGAGCACTTTATCCGGGTCTAAATACCAAACTGCTGGGTGATGAAAGAGCCAATCGTCCGGTGACAACTGTGGGTAAACCATATATGGTCTATTATGAGGAAAACCAGAAGACCACCACGGATTGCCTGAATGTCTGCTGTTTTACCACGCACTGGTCTTATGCGGTTCAGACCGAAGATCAGGTGGACTATCTTAACGCAACCACAGGGCTTAATTTTACTGAAGAAGAATTCCAGGAAGTCGGAGAACGGGTTTATAATCTTGAGCGTGCATACTGGAACAGACACATGTCTGGTGTTCGCGAGGACACGGTGCCGGAACGTTTTCTAACAGAGCCGATGCCTCAGGGCGTTGATTATCAGACCAATGTGGGCGCAACCTTTCCTTTGAATGATATGCTGAAGAAATATTACCGATATCGTGACTGGGATCCCAAAACAGGTTTTCCGAGTGCAAAGAAACTGAAAGCGCTGGGTCTTGAAAATGTGGCTAAAGATCTGGAACCGCTGCGGGCGAAATATGTGTCTGAGGCGGAAAAAAAGAAAAAGAAATGGTATTGTTGAAAGGAGGTAACAGATGGCAGTTATGACAAAAGCAGAAGCCAAGAAGTTCATGGAAATGGATGACCGAATGATTGATATTCTTGACTTTCTGAGAGATAAAGGTGTTTTTAACGAACAAATCCACCGCAAGATTTTACTCAGCGGTTATTTCAGACTGGTAGAATATCTGGAAAAAGAAAAAATCATAACCGGAAAGCAGGCAAAAGACGCACAGGAAAATGGATTCGATGATCTAATCGGCGCTTTACAATAGCATTGTCTGCACAAATAAAAAGGGCTGTATTCTCTTATTGAGGGTGCAGCCCTTTTATTTTCAGCCGGTTTGAAAGGGTGATTTCAAAAATTAATGATCCCGTCAAAATTTTCAGCGAATAAATAAAAGTCTTTTGACAGGGGGGATTGTATCCCGCCAGTCAAGAATTCGGACAGGCAGTCCTCTTTGTCGTTAGTGACGGCATGACGGCTATTCCCACAACTCTCAAATCAATGGAAAAAATTCTTATCACCGAAGTGTTGAACCGGCATCAGGGGAGTTGTAAGCAGGCAGTCTAAGTGCCCGGAATTGACAACAGTACCTTTTACCGAAAAATGAAAGTCCCTGATATTAAACACCCGCAAAAGGACAGCAGCAGCCGGAAAAGCAATAAGATTTGAAAATACGGTTTTAAAATGCTACTGATTGTAATAGTATAGTCATTTCCACAGGTAAACGCTTTTCGATGAAAAGGATGACGACTCTTGTTCAATTAAAATTTTAATTGGGGGGAACTTAATTATGAACGTTGCAGATTTGTATGAAAACAGTAAAAAGCCTGTTGTCTCTTTTGAATTTTTTCCGCCGAGAGATGAAAAGGCTGCAGAAAAGTTTGACAAAATTACAGATGACCTTGCGGCCATCAAACCTGATTATATGTCAGTAACCTTTGGCGCAGGCGGTTCAACCAAAGAAGGGTCCTATCAAACAGTTAAAAATTTAATTGACAAAAATCTGCCTACTGTTGCATATCTGGCAGGCTATGGTCTCCGGCCTGATGAAATCACAGCGGTTCTGAACGGATATCAGGACCTGGGTGTTGAAACAATTTTTGTTATCCGCGGGGATAAGCCGACAGACGATAGTTTTATCCAGGCTCCCGACAGCTTTTCCTATGCTTCTGAAATGATCCCTTTTATTAAAGAACGCTACAATTTTACGCTTGGGTGCGCAGGATATCCTGAGGGGCATATACAGGCGGAAAGTCTTGAAAAAGACATTGCGTACCTGAAACTAAAAGAAGCAAACGGTGCGGCATATGTTATCGCCCAGTATTGTTATGATAACAACGATTTTATTGAATACATTCAAAAGTGCCGGGGTGCCGGGATTTCAATTCCTATTATTCCGGGGATCATGCCGGTATACACTGTTAAATTGACCCGCACGCTGTCTAAGGTCTGCGGGACGACTCTCCCGGAAAAAATGCAGGGGGTGCTGGATCAGCTGTCCGAATCCGACAAGGATGCGGTTTTGAATTATGGTATAGATTTTGCGGTTGAGCAGTGCCGGGGCTTGTTGGAAAGCGGTGTGCCAGGGCTGCATTTTTACACTATGAACCGCAGCAAATCAACAACAGAAATAATCGCCCGCCTGCGTCGGGAAAATCTGCTGTAAAAGATTGATGGCGTGGTATACAGTCATCAATCTTATTTCAGAGGTTTACGTCAAAAGTTTCCCTCTAGGGCAGTTTCTGTTTTACTATAGCCTCGGGACAGCTGGGCGGCCGTTTGAACGGTTTTAACAGATAAACATAAAATTTCATTTTAATTCATTTAAATCGTTCAATCCGTTCAAACTGTTCTTGAGGCTACAATATTAAAAAAATTGCCCTAAGAAAATCACTTATCTAAAGTATCTGATTCCTTTACTCCCATAGGCAGCTTTTTAAAACGGCCGCCGTAGATTATGGGATCTCCTTTATAGCCCAGTTCTTTAAAATTAATATAATCGGTTGTTTCCATAAGGGGAATTCCCTCTTTTTCTCCTGTTTTCATGAAACTGAAATCAGGTTTTTGGTGAGCAATTTTGTCAAAATCTACATCCCGGTTGTCCTGATGGCATCTGTTGCAGGTTTTCTCTTCCTTAAAGCTTGAATGGCATTGAACACATGAGAGAGCCATGGCGGCAGGCATGACCTCATGTTCTACGCGCCAGTACATCCAGGTTTCAATCCATTTGTATTTCCCGCTGTAATTCAGGTTTGCAGTATCCATTCCGTCGTTAAAAGCCTTTTGCCAGTCAAGATTTTTCCAGTAAGCCGTTTTGTCGTCTTCTCCTCGGGGAAAGAGGTGGGGGATGAGAAAATATTTGTTTTCAGCATCAACCGCTTGAACCCCCTTCATTATTTTGAAAGGCGTGATTTTGGAATTGGGATCTTTAATGGCGCCGACCGGGCTGGTCAGGTTGATTGTTTTTGCATGAATATCAATTTTGTCTCCAATAAAAATGCGGTTCATATAGCCGCCGAACCAGGCATATGCGGGTTTGACTGATCTTTTACTTTTAAATTCGCCTTTTTTCCAGTGGTAGTCATCTTGACCGTACTTATCTTTCTTGATTTCGCGTTTTTTGTCTCCCGCCTTTGACCAGTCCCACCAGGTTTTGGTCGGTTTGTACTTTGCATAAAGCGGGGAATGGCATGTATTGCAGGCAATGCTTTCGCAATGCTTATTCAGATGATGCTTGAGTAAATCATTTTTGTAATGGGGCGTGTCTGAGTGACAATCCTGACAGAGTACGATTCCCTCTACCACAGGGACGGAGGAACTCTTGCCGGATATCCGGTGGTCTCTGGTCTGATGACACTCTGTGCAGGTAAAATCATATCCACCCATATGGACATCGTAGTTTCGTTCCGGTTCAAGAAGCTGTTCTGAAAGATCCGCATGTTTTATGGCATCTCCGCCGCCGCCGCTAAAGTGGCAGACGCCGCAGGTTGCCCGGCTTGAATGGCCTATATTTTCAGCCACTTTTTTAAGGTCAACATCTTCAGCGGGCATCCCGGCTTTTGTCGGGGCCTTTTTGTAGGTTCCGGTTGTATCATGGCAGACAAGACAATCCATTTTTGACGTGTCTGTAAAATCGAAAGAATTGTCCTTCCATCCATATCCGGCATGACAACTTGTGCAACGAGCCTCGTTGCTGATAAAACTGATTCAGTAGTTGTTCAGGGCTATCGTTCCTTTGCCAAGCTGAGTCTCCTTTCTGTGCTTTACCGTATAGAGAGACGGACCCTGCCAGAGCCAGTGGGCTGATGTGAGCATATTTTCACCGGCATCATTATGACACCTCAGACACTCTTCTGTCACCTGAAACGGATCTGGATTATCCGGAAGGTTGACCAGCTCTTTATGGTCCGGCACATTTTTTAAATGGCAGTCCCGGCACGCCAGAGGACCTTTGTTTTTTTCCTCATGGCATGTCATACATTGTAAATGAAATGCGGCTTTCAGGCCTATCCGTTCTGGATACCCGGGATTAAAGGAGTCCTGGTGGCAGGCGGAACATCGGGTAATTTCAGACATGTTGTTGTCCTCGGGACGATAGTGGTGACAGACAGCGCAGTCCTGGATTGATGCTGCATGCTGCCCATGGGGAAACCGTACCGGAGAATAGTGATCCTCCCTTTCCTTAATCACGGGGCTGTCCAATAAAAAATAGGTGTGTTCAACATCCTTTAAGGAGATTCCTTCTTCATTCAGACGCATCTGGCGAAGAATCCTGTCTTCATCGACATATTTTTCAATAAACGAAATTTCCTCATGAGCTTTTTTTAAAGCTTTTTCCTGATCCGGGGCTTTCCAAACCTCTGCCATACACAGGGGGGTTCCCAAAAACAGCAAAACGAAAAAAGAGAATACTTTTATTATCATGAAGACACCTCCTCAGGCCCTGACAGAACAGGTAAATAGGTAATCAGAAAACGATAGATGAACATAAGGGCTGCGATAAACCCCAGAGTGATAAATATTTCTCCCGGGGCGGGGAAATAGCGTGCGCCGGTTACAGAGGGCGTGTATCCCACAAGAAATACATTTATACGGTTTAAGACGACCCCCCCTATGATTAAGGCAGAGGCGGTAAAAACACCTTTTCTTGAGCGTCTGATTTTTCCGGAGAGAAGCATGAGCCAGGGAACAATAGCCCCTAAAACGATTTCTGCAAGAAAAGAATTTGTCTGAAATGTTCCGTCAAGAAGATATTTCCATGTATCTCTCATATAGATGTCACCTATTTTTAAAGCCAGGTAGATCCCGAGAAGACCGATGGTGATGCGGGTAAGCGGCGTCAGTATCTTCATTTCAGAATTCAGATTCAGAGATGATGAAACAATGGTGGTCTCAAATACAACCATGGGGTACCCCACCGCAAGGGCTGATGTCAGAAAAAGAAGCGGCAGGATTGGCGTGTACCACAGGGGATGAAGTTTTGTGGGGGCGATGAGCATAAGCGAACCCAGGCTCGACTGGTGCATGCAGGAGAGGACGACACCTGCAATAATAAATATCCACATCAGCTTTCCAAGGATTGCGTCTGCAAATTTCAGCAGAGCGGAAATGGGTGTATTTAGTTTTGAAAACAGTCCCGGGAAATTAATCCGATCTTTGAACTGTTCAGCGACAACGGGAATAAACTCAATATAAAGTACGGTCAGGTAAAACATCACGCACATGGCGACTTCAAAGAGTACAGAATCTGGATTCCAGTAGAACATGGGCTTCCATATTGCCCAGGACCTTCCAATATCCACAAGAAGCCCCAGTACAACAAAAGTGTATCCCAACAGGGCGGTTAGAAGTGCCGGACGCACAACGGGTTCATAATAGTGCCGTCCTAAAATATGTGCCAGTGCGGCAGTTGTAAAGCCTCCGGCAGCAAGAGCAACGCCTGAAGCGACATCAATACCGATCCATATTCCCCAGGGCCGTGCATTTGACAGGTTCGAGACATACCCTAACCCTCCGGTGAACCGGGCGATAACGGCAACGGCTCCTGCTGCCATAAGCGCTGCTAACACAAGAACACCGGGCGTCCAGAATTTATTTCTCACCGGTTTATTTTTATATCCCATCATGCTCCCCCTTCGGTTCTTTTTTTCCACTTTTATTTCCAAGCGTGTACATGATACTCCCCAGAATTCCAAAAAGGAGTGCGGGGGACCAAAGATAACTGAACAAAGCATGCTGAATCGTTTCAGGAAGTTTCGGCAGAGGTTTGTTCGGTACATCCGGAAACCCAACCTTTTTAAAGGGTACAGGAGAAACGTAGAGCCATGATGTTCCGCCAGCTTCTTTCTCTCCAAATACATGATTTATATATTTGCCGGGATTTTCTCCCAACCTTTTTTTTGCAACCTTAAGGAGTGTTTTTCTTTTCCCAAAGGTGATGGCTTCTACAGGACAGATTGCTGCACAGGCCGGAATGCCGTCTTTTTTTGAAATGGTGTCAAAACAAAACGTGCATTTTTTTATCTCCGGAGTAATCGGGTCAAGGTATTCATATGCGGGTATTTCAAAGGGGCATGCAACCATACAGTATCTGCATCCAATGCATTTGGCGGCATCATAATGAACCGCACCATTTTCTTTTTTGGTCAGGGCGCCCACAATGCAGGCAGAAACGCAGGCAGGGTCCTGGCAGTGCATGCACTGTACCTTTACAAAAACGGGAACCGGCTGGTCGTGATTGTCCAGTTTACCCGGAAAATAGCGGTTCACAACAGTATACGCCTTTTCGTCCGGTTGTCGTTTCCGGTCAAAGATGATACTGCTGACATTAAAAGGCTGGTCCGGCGGTTGGAGATGATTGATATCACTGCAGGCTTCTTCACACTTACGGCACCCGGTGCAGCGGAGCAGATCTACCAAACATCCCAGGGGGTCTGACGGAGCACTTGACTTCCATGCACAGGCTTTTTTCGATGCAGCGGCAACAGATGCTCCTGCAATTCCCGCAATTTCGAAAAAACGACGTCGGCTGAATTTCATTAATTTACCCCCAATAAAAGAAAACAATGATAGGGAACGGGCGACTTACAAAGATAACCTCATTTAAAATATTTTACGCCATTAACTGCTGTTTTACACGGATTTTTTTATTTAAGCCCTCCCTGAGTTCAGGGCCGGTTGTAACAGGGATGAATGTGCCGAACTTAAAAAAAATATATTACCTCGCCCAGACCTGCAATAAGACCTTCTAAAGCAAAGGACCATTGATGCGTGAAAAAATTTATTATATTTATTTTCTTTTCCATTTTTCCTTTGGCGCGTTAATTCAGGTTAGTATAAATTGCGTCTATAATTCTGCCTGCATCATACTTTCAAGTTCTGTTTTCGGCAAAGCCCCCACCACTTGTCTACTCTCTTGCCCGTTTTTAAAAATGATCAATGTGGGAATGCTGGAAATGTTATATTGTTCGGTAATTTGCTGGCTGTTTTCTATGTTCACTTTTACAACTTTAAATCTGCCCTCAAATTGATCAGCCAGCTCTGCTAAGACCGGTGCCATTGTCTTACAGGGGCCGCACCAGTCAGCAAAAAAATCTACTAAAACAGGGAGTTTGGATTCAAGCACATATTTTTTAAAGCTATCTTCATTAATTTGCTTGAGTGTTGTCATTTTTTCTCCTTTTTTATGATTATTGTCTTCTGTCTTATGAGCTTGCTGACTATCTAAAGCAATGTATATGCCAAAAGATTGAAATCAAAAATAATTAAGTTTAATCAAATACATAGCGCAAAATTAAACCAGATGCAGAACATTCAAAAGTGTTGCATGCAACATGCCATGGGATTGGTATTGTTATAAGTATCTATAATTGTTACACTTTTAGGTGTTGCTGGAAAATGCAACCCATATGTTGCACTAAAAGCACATGCAACACATGGAGGTTATTATAAGAAAGGGGTATTCATCGGCTGGAAGTCTGATATTGAATTTTAGAATGTTTCTCCAGAGGTTATGCCCAGTTTGCGGGCAGCATGCGCCTGATTCCAGCCCATTTAAAATATTTTTGCCTGAGGTTAAAGTGGTCATGATTACTTACAGATAATATTTTTTGTGTTGTTTTTCAAGTTCTTTAAAAATATTAAAAATCATCCTTGGTAAGTGGTGACAGTGCGATAGTTGTTTTCTGTCTGGTATTTACATGAAATGTTGTGCGGACCAAACCGGTGTTTATGACCCCCCGGTTTTTTATCGTAGACCGTACTGCTTGATCTTATAGATCAGGGTGCGGCGGCTGATTCCAAGGATCTGTGCTGCCCGGGTCCGGTTGCCGCTGGTCTGGCCGAGGGCCTTCTGAATGGCTGTTAATTCACTCTGCTTCAAAGTGGTGAGTGTGTCCGTGGTTTTTTCAGGAGGCTTTTCCTGAACTTTGCGTACCGCAGGCGGCAAGTGCTCCGGCAGTATAATGTTTGATCCTGAAAGAAGTGCTGAGCGCTCGATGGCGCTTTGAAGCTCGCGGACATTTCCCGGCCATCGGTAGCTGCACAGCATTTGGACAGCAGCCGGAGAAAGCCGCTGGCCTTTTCCTTTTTTTTGAAGGAAAAAACGGGCCAGAGGTTCAATTTCTTCAAGTCTGTCTCTCAAAGGGGGAAGTTCAAAGCGAATGACGTTCAGGCGGTAATAGAGATCTTCCCGGAAAGTACCGCTTTTGACAGCGTCCTCAAGGACGGTGTTGGTCGCAGCGATCAGGCGAAAATCAACCGTTTCTTCGCGTGAGCTTCCCAGAGGGACAACGCTGCCGGATTCAAGCACACGCAGCAGGATTGTCTGCAGTTCCAGGGGGAGGTTACCGATTTCATCCAGAAAAATGGTGCCGGAGGCTGCCTCACGAAAATAACCTTTGCGGCTGACGGTGGCTCCTGTAAAAGCCCCCTTTTGATGGCCGAAAAGTTCTCCAGCCAGCAGGGTGGCAGGAATGGCGCTGCAGTTAACGGCCACCAGCGGTGACTCACAGCGCCGGCTGGTCCGGTGGATAAAGTTAGCCACCACATCTTTGCCGGTGCCGCTTTCTCCGGTCAGTAGGATTGTTGCATCGCTTGAGGCTACGCGGAAGGCATCGTTAAGAAGTGTCTGCATGGCCGGGCTTTGGGCGATTATTCCTTCCAGCAGATCTTCAGGAATGTTTTGCAGGGTGTTTTTTACGGGATTTCCCAGAGCCTCACCCACCGCGATCAGCAGTTCATCTAGGTCGACCGGCTTTTCAAGATAGTCCACTGCGCCCAGCTTAAGGGCGTTGACCGCATCCCGCACATTGGAATAGGCCGTGACTAGCAGAAAGGGGATCTCTGTATATTGCTGACGCACCTGACTCAGAAGCGCCAGGCCATCCATTCCCTGCATGCGGACATCGCTGACAACCATATCCGGTTTTTTCTTTTGAACAAGATCCATCGCATCTTCCGCTGAAGCAGCGGTTTCCACTGTGTAGCCGGCTTCTGAGAGGGTATCGGCATAAAGTTGGCGGAATTTTTTTTCGTCATCTACTATTAAAATCTGTTGTGACATCAGTGTTCTGCCCCTTTTTTTGAAACAATAATTTGAGAGATCGTAAATTTTGTACCCGAGCCGGGTACGGAGTTCAGGGTAATTTTCCAGCCGTGATCTTCAACAATACGTTTCACAATAGCCAAACCCAAACCGTGGCCGTCTGAATGGCCGGTGGTATAGGGCTTGAAGATATCGGAAATCAGGTTTTCCGGGATGCCTGCTCCCTGGTCGCAAATGGTTAGAAGGGCCCTGTCTCCGTCGCGCTGAATTTCAATCGCTATTTCAGATCCGTCAGTTGAGGCCTGTAAACTGTTAAGCAGAAGATTTATCAGGAGCTGCTGCAGCATTTCCGGATCCGCCATAATGGCATCGGATTTGGACCGGGTGATTAATCTTACTCCGGCGGATTCGCAGTCCGGCTGAAGGAGGTCGGCAACATGTTTTAAGAATTCGGCGGTTATTACGGGCTGTACCTGCAGTGTCCTGGATTTTGCATAGGTCATAAATCTTCCCAGACGGGCACTGGCGGTATCGACTTCGTTCATGATGCTTTCGCTGATGGATTCAATCTCTTCCGGGCTGATGTTTCCTTTTCGAATGCGCTGGGCAAGACCCCGGATAATACCCAGCGGATTTTTGGTCTCGTGGGCGAGACCCGCAGCCGAGAGTCCCAGTTCTTCAAGATGTGATGCCCGGGCCCGGGTGGTTGTCAGGGATTCTTTCAGGAAGCGGTTGCGCATGGCCAGGCACCAGGCTCCCAGTATGACCAGTACGGCGAATGCCCCGGATCCTGCTGAGAATTGCAGCCGCTTTGTAGATTCAAGGACGGTCTGGCGATAGGGTTTGTCCGAGATTCCAATGATCAGCGTCTGCTCCTGATCTCCAAAGTTAAGATCTCCGACGCCTGGCCCGGGACCGTGACTGTGATGACGCTGACCCCGGCCTTTTCTGTGCATGACGCATTCTCCCAGGCGCACGGATTCCCAGAGGGTGAAAATACCGGGGATAAACTGCTGACCTGTGGTTCCCGGTTTTATTTCGGGTAAGACCGGATTTCCCCCGGCACTGACGGCGGTTATATTTTGAAAGCGGACCTGTACAAAGATGACGCCCGTACTTTCAACCACGTTTTCTAGAATGGTCTGCAGTCGGGATCTGGCGTATCTGCCCTGATAGACTTGGCTGCGGATGGTGCCTTCGAGAGACTTGAGAACGGCAACGGAGGATTCATGCATGTGGTTCAATGCCCGTTGCCGGGCATAGTCTTTCTCATGGTCAGCCCAGATTCCCAGAGCAGCCAGCATTAAAAGGGCCAGAAAAAAGGGAAGAACATAAAGTTTTATCGTCTGCATAACGTCTGATTATGTCATAAAAATAAGCGGGTAGAAAGAGATTTCTAACCGCTTATTTTGTTAGAAGTTTAATACAGGATTACCACCTGCATCCCCGTCTGTGTCCACGGCCGTGACCTCTTCCATATCCTGAACCGCAGCCGTATCCTGCCGGTCGGTCATAGCACCTTGCGTTAAAACCAAAATTACATCCGGACGGAACCCGGGTCAATTGCTCGGCCGTTAAAAGTTTTCGAGCTTTTAACTGATAGGAAAGACTTTTTTCATCCATCCGGGTCTGGAGATCTGAGATTTCCTTTTGAAGCGCGGAAAGCCGGGAAGCGTCGGGTGATGCCTCAAGGAACAGCCGGTCTGTTTCAAGCTGCTTTTGGACAATGGTTTGACGCACTGCGCTGATTTCTTCCAGATGGCTGCTCTGCAGATCGTTAAATTCTTTGATCTGATCCTGGGTCAGGCTAAGCCCCGGCTGGATGCCGGGCCAGTCTGTGCGGCAGTATCCTCTGCCCCACTGTGCCTGCGCAACGGATGCTCCGAACAGGAAAAGCAGGATCATCATGCTTATCAATGGATATTTTTTCGGGGTTGTTTTCTTTTGGTTTTTTTTCATTTTGTTCTCCTTTTTTAATTAAGTGATTTTGATGTATCTACTTTCACTTTGATAAATTGCAAGCTCTGTGCCAAGTTGTTTCGGAAGATATATCAAGTAGTTATGGTTGTGGGGGGTGTGCAGGATCTGCGCACTGTTTTGCAGGTGCGCAAATCCTGCACAATCAGGGGAGAGAGTTAATGCATTTTTTGAGTCATACCGGGATTATGATGGTTTGTTATATTTTTCAAGATAACCTTTTTGGGATTAAAAGAATTAAACAGAGAGTGAATATGTACAAAAAATTACGCATTCATCCCGGGCCATTCTGATGGTTGTTTAACCAGCAGCCTTGATAGAGAACGTTCCAGTGCCTCGGCCGTAAAAGGTTTATTAATGATATCTCCCACATCGAGTGCTTTTGCGCTGGAAATTATCTCATCCGTATTGTAAGCGGTAATCAGTATTTTTATAATATTTCCGCATGACTTATGGATGTGTTTAAGAAACGTTAAGCCGTCCATTCCGGGCAATCTGTAATCGACGATAATGATACCAAAGGATTTTAGCTCAGGAAGTCCAACTGCTTCTTCTGCCGTTTCAAGCGCCGATAACTGGCAGCCCTCGTTTTCAAAGAACAAACAGAGTGAGTCCCGTATCCACTCGTCATCATCAATGATCAGTATTTTTGTTTTTCTAAGAGTATTGTACAGGTCCATTGCTAAACATTTCTATCCAAATATTTTACAACTTAAGGATATCAAAGATGTTAAGATTTTTAAAATCAAACACTACACGGTATCTGAAAATCAAATAAACAAGGGCAAAAAAACAAATGATCATCAGGGCGTAGCATATAAATCGGGCAAGATCTTTTTTTTTGAAGGAGGCTGTTAAGCTATTCATACCGTGTGTAGAAGTCTTGTGTTGTGAAAATTGTTTTCTTCCCTTACTTTCCACGTTTAGCATGACAACCTCCTTTTAGAACGACGTATGTTTATAAAGGTGCTTTTTTTATAACTGAATAATTGCATACAAAAGCATGGCAAAAAGAACAATAAAATATACAAAGAGCAGGTCGTGAATTATGGCTTCTCCTGTATGAGAAAGTTTCATTAATCCGCACTGAAAATTGTTTTTTGTTTTTTGAGTATGATAATGCATTGTTCGCCTCCGCTGTCTGGATATTAAAAATGTTTTACTTTTCGCAACTCAGGTTTCACATCCTGTTTGTCTTTAATGCATGTGCTTGCCGTTGCTTTTGTTTCTCCTTTATTGAAAAAGTTTTTATCAAAGTACTATTTTACTATTATGGTGCCATTAAACACCCTGGCACGTCTCAGGGGCTGGTTGGATGCGCTGGGTATTGTTTCTGCGACATAGTTAAACTGTCCTTTTTCGACAAAGCTAAGTGTGGCTAGGGCACCGGTCGGAATTGTGTTTGAAACGTAAGTACCCTTACTGTTAGTCATAAAATGAATATGATTTTTGCCGACTTCTTTTATCTGTTTTCCATCGAAGTGAATTTTAACCGGCATCTTGGACTGATTGACCCATATTACCGTGGTGCCGGAGTTAACCGTTGCTTCAACCGGGCAGGCGCAGATATCGCCGTAACTACAGAGACGGATAATTTTGTTCGCTGCCGCATCTTCACCGGGAGTCGCTTTCATTTTTACTGCAGCTCCTGCATCCGCGATAGCCGCAAAAGAAAAACAGACTGCGATTAAACCAAGAAATAAAGTTTTGGTTGCTTTCATAATGTTCACTCTCCTTTTTTTCTATTTTTACATTGTTAAAAATTAAAATGTTTCTATCTCTGCTTTATTCTAAAGCATAAAACATGCCATTCTGCTTTTGTCCAAAACAAAGCGTAATGTTAGAGGGTTACATGTTTTGAACCGGAGACCGGTTTTTTTACCGGGCCCAATTTCCAAATATTTGTAGATTTAATTTCAATATTTTGGAAATGAATTCAACTTGGATTTTTTAAAATGGTTTGAAATAAATAATCAGGCTCAAAGAACTTTGCATAAAACTCTGTGACGAACTCCTCTGATCAATAACAGGGAAGTCTCTGACGGAGAGAGAGGATAATTGCTTTAAGTATTCACTTTACGATACGATATTGTATTGTTTACATTGGCCCTGCTGTTAAGATCAAAATTCTTTGGATGTGGAAAAAGAAATGAGGGACAAGAGAAGAATGAATGAAACGATTATGCTATGTAATGCTGAAAATATTTTTACAGATACGGCGATGTTTTTTCGGGAGAACAGATATAACAAAAAACACGGCTCTTTTAACGTTGTCCTGATTGCAAACCCTTTAATCCTTTGGCTGGGATAAGCCCCCTAATTATTTTTCGAGGGCATTTTTCTATGCATATGCCGCAATTGGTGCATTTATTGTAATCAATCTGAATGTGTCTGTTCTTCATTGAAATGGCATTTTCCGGACAGGCTTTGATACACAGCTTACAACCAATACATCCGACCGGACAAATTGTACTTACCGCCTTTCCTTTTTCTTCCGTATTGCAAGCTAAAAAGGGTCGTGCCGTAACCGGAATCAGATCAATCAAATTTCTCGGGCAGGCCGCAACACATTTTCCACATCCTGTACAGTTATACGGATTTACCAACGGAACATTTCTGCCATTATGCGATAATGCCTGAAAGGGGCACACGGTAATACAATCCCCAAACCCAAGGCAACTGTATTGACAACAACTATCCCCGCCAGCAAAAAACTCGGCAGTCCGGCATGAGGAGATACCATTGTATTCACATTTGCTAAGGAAATTGGTTCCTCTCGCGCATTTAATTGCTGCTATTTTGGGGACTTTACTGGAAACCGTTTTTCCAAGGACCTTTCCGATTTCCTCTGATTTGTTTTTTGCCAATACACAACGGTTTGGCTCAGCATCGTTTTCAACCATACTTTTTGCATACTCATAACAGGACGGATATCCACATCCTCCGCAATTTGCGCCAGGCAGGATTTTTTCAATCGCTTCAATCCGGGGATCATTTTTAACGGCCAGTACCCATGATGCAAGACCCAGCAATATTCCGGACAGGAGCCCGCATAAGCTTAAAATTAATACTGAAAGGGTAATTGTATCCATAAGAGTAAGACCGTTCCTTTCTGTTTGTGTTTGTCACGTTTGTTATTAACACAATTTTACAGGTTTAAACGCTTCGGCATTTTTAATTAACGGATAAAATGCAGAATTTTGTTTAAATAATTTATTGCGGAAACCTCCTCCATCCGTTTTCTCTATCGATTTCGTTTCGCAGGTCACTATGAATTTATATTTAATATTAGTTTTCTACTATTGCCATATATACCAGTTCAGTAATATCCCGCATTTTGATGGGTGCTGCCATTGCCTGTATTCCGACCTGCAACCCTTGATAACAGAAAGGACATGCTGAAACAAGCTCGGTTGCCCCGGTTAAAAGAGCGTCTTCAACTCTTTTTTGTGCAATTTTATTTTGCATGTCAGGATATCCTGACTTCAGCCCACCGCCGGCACCGCAGCAGCGTGAGAATTCATTTTGCCGACTTTGGCATAATCATTTCTAATGGTTTTTAAACAACCGGCACAGGAAGTGATCAGAGTTTTTATCCCCAGGTCGTTAAACATTTTTATGTTTTCTTTTGCAAGCCGTTCATAAGAATCATATTCGCCCATTCTTAAAAGGACACTGCCGCAGCATTTTTCTTTATTGCCTAAAATGCCATAGTTTATATTTAGCTGATTGAGGATGTTTACGGTATGATTATTATCATAGGCAGCCGTGCAACCGACAAAATAGAGTACATTGGCTCTCTGTTTGTTGATATCCTGTGGTTCCCGGGTAAGCCTTTTTTCTTTTTTGCTGTTTTAACCCAGCGACTCCGGGAGCTGCGCGGCTGGCCCCAGGGATTATCATATGATTTGGTTTTTGTAACCAGGTCTTTTTGTGATGCTAAGGGACCATATCTTGCATCGACAATGCACTGACGAATTCTCTCCCAGAGCTCCACCGTGTCAATTGAAACAGGACAGACATAGTGACACTGCATACACGTGCTGCAGGCATAGAGGTCTTTTGCAAATAACACGAGTTCTTCTTCTGTTACCGGTTTTCTTCTGAACAGCTTGCCTAAAAAGCTGTCCGTTTTGAAAATACCCTGCTGAAGGGAGATAATGTTTTTAAAGACAGAAGCTCTTCCTCTGGGATTGAGTTCTTCACGATTCTCTTGTTCATAGGCAGGGCACCAGTTGGTGCATTCACCGCATCTGGTACAGGCGTCGAGTTCAAGCAATTGACGGGGACTTAACTTCGTAATATCAATTTTCTTAGCAACTTTCTTATTATTTTGTTTCATGATTTGCCATATGTTTTTCAAGAGCGGTTATTCTTTTACTTCTTGCAGAAAATACCCTCACGTTTTTTCAGAACAATACCCATCGGCGGACCCGCCGCTGCCTTTCAGCAGGAAGGTGCATTCGGGCATCATTTTTTTTGCTTTTTGATGGCATTTTGGACACATCATCTCTTTTGTTTCTGTTGCAACAATCTTTTCCGTTATTCTTCCATTCGGGCACTTGACTTCATAAATTGGCATACCGGTTTCCTTTTTTTACCTGCTCAGAAATTTGTCTTGCTTCAGTAACATACCTTTGAATCGGCCTGTCTTTGACCGAACAGGGGTGGAGAGAAGTTGTCATCTGCTTAGTATGAGATGCATAAGGCATGCCATTACGCTTGTGTTTAAAACAAATAGAAATGTTAGAGGGTTATATACCCTTGAAGTGGAAACCGGGTTTTTTATTGGGTCTAATTTCCAAATATTTGTAGATTTAATTTCAATATTTTGGAAATGGTTTGAAGTAAACAGGCAGGTCTAAAGATCATGGTTTTGAGTTAGAGTCATTGTCAGGGAACCCGTTCGTACACTCGCGGCACCTGGTAAAGGCATCAAGTTTGAGCCGCTGACCGGGTTTAAACTTTGCAATATTAAGTTAATTTGTTTTGAACTTTGTTTTTCACCTCTCTTTTGAGTATAGATGCGGCAATACAATGAATGGGGAAAACAGGATTATATTGTGTGGAAATGAAAGTACGTTTATTAGAACATGGGGAGTTAGTCGATTTTAGCCTCAGAACCCATGCCGATTGAAAACATATGTTCTGAATCATATTCAGAGTAAACTCGAAAGGCCATCACTGTTTTAGTTCTCTGGATAGAAGCTGTTTTTAGCAAATGTTCCGTTACAAAATTTTCCAAATCTTCATTTTCGGCGACCTTCACAATGGCGATCAGATCATATTTGCCGGGAACTGAATAAATTTCTCTTACTTCTTTTTTGTCTACCAGGTTTTGTGCCACCTCATGAATTTTTTCATGTTTTACATTCATACAAATAAATGCCGAAATCATTTTACCCCCCTCCTTTCCCTCAGAGATACAGAATCTCTGCCGATCTTGATATCGGACAGATGACGCTGGGCTGCTGCCCTGACAAGTGCCCTTCGATCTGCCTTGTAAATTGACTTCACAATGGACTGGACAAAACATTCCAGGGTAAAGTGTTTACCGGTATAATACTTGCTCTGATATGGATATATCACCCAGGCCCGTCGGTCAGCAGTTTTGGGAACAGGCAAAAGGGCCAGTGGAGAAGGGAAAGATATCCAGGAGGAGAGCCGGTTGTTAAAGGCGGTTTGCCGTCTGATATCAGCCTCAGGGCATGAAACAATGACCTCATAGTCGCAGGTAAATCCCAGAGGAAGGGGCAGGACCATCCCGAACAGTCCCCAGCTCACTGCTGCAACAAAGGATGATATTGAGCTGGTATTCTTATAGGAATGCGTCACCACGGAGATGTGCAGCGGCAGTGCGGTGCTGTTGCAGGTAAACATCTCAGGATAAAGGGCGGCGGCTTTTTCCTGAAGATCGGCAGCAAGTTCATCCATGCGGCCGGAATCTTTGATTCTTTTGTGCCAGTAATCGCTTTCTGTATAACCGGTAATAAAGAATTCATCCGGTTTCAGGGGAGTAATGCTTTCAATTCTGAAAGTTACGGCTGTGCTGTCCCATGCGCTTTCCACCGGAACAAGGGTTGTGGAAAAATTTTTTGAGGCGCATGAGGCCGTTACCAGAACGGACATGATGATAATCATTCGTATGCCTGTTTTTAGAGTCATAACACTTCTCCCGGTTAAAACATCATTGTAAAAGATATATTGGTAATCGCCCCCTGACTCCGGTCTTTTGCGCCGAATTCGATCTGGTGTCGCAGCTGGCAATTGACCCGCAGAAAGGGTATAAACATGCTTATCTCCGGTCCTAGGGCAAACACCCGGTCATGTATATGATCTGGCCAGCTCACGTCCCGGCCGCGATCATCGGTGATCTGCCAGTGGGCATATCCGGTGATTCCGATATTCCAAAGTCCGGCAACTTTCCTGCTGAGCCCCCAGTCCAGAGATAAATCCTGTCCCGGCCGCACATGATCCTTCCGTTTTCTGCTGTGAAATTCGTAGCGTGTCAGGGCAGACAGCGCCCATAGTTTGTTTTTGTCAAGATAAATGGTGCCGCCAGAGCTCACCATTAGGGACCAGAAATCTTTTCCCAGTGAGGCAGGCTGGTGGCGGCTGTATTCACCTGTAGGCATGTAGACAGACAGACTGAATATGCCATCCCAGCGTTGTCTGTTCCAGCTAAGACCAAAAAACTCAAAGCATATATCTCCATAGCTCCAGCGGCTGTCGCTGGTCCCTGTTTTTCTTACCTTGAAATCAGCATATGCAAATGGTATCAAAAGGGTTGCAAAATAATTAGCGCCCAAAATCTTTTTCTTTGTTACCCAGATGGGCCGGTGCACCATGATGTAGTCCTGAATATCCGGACGTAGATGGACCAGGTCGCCGTGGTTGTCTTTGATCGCATGGGTATTGTAAAAAACATTATAGACCTTATAATAAAATCCCGGCGGGGCGACTGTGCCCAGTTTTATTCCTTCCACACCGCAAACATAGTGGCCGGTTTCGCCTGCCATCGCATTTACGGTTGACAAAAGATAAGCACTCAAGAGCAGTATGATAATAAATAACTTTTTCATAAATAAAAACATTGCCTTTCATTTTAACCTGCAGCGTAACATTTAATGTATTTGCGGTGCTGCTGCAGTTCGTTCTATTTACCGGGCTATAGTTAAATGCTGATACTTTCGGCAAGCATCTATTTAAATTCGATACCAGAGACCCTTCATATACTTTTCTAAAACGAACAAGGCAAAACTAAAAGATCTGTGAAAACAAAACATACACCACAAAAACAAAAGCGCACATGACCATCTCAGGAAAAAACAAAACAAAAGAGATCATTGCAACAGAATCCAAAAATGTTTCAAAAGAGGCGATTATTTTTGACAGTAATTGATAATGGGGCCGGGCTGGTTTTTGGTTAATGGCTTCCGGTCTCAGCATGATTTTCTCGCTTTATTAAACTGTTCATATTTATATTTTGGCAGGCCTGCCTTTGTTTTTATTAAATGCAGAAACTGTGCCATTATCGCAGAAAGAAAAATAGGGCCGTATTTCCAAAAGTTAGCTGATTTGCCGCTAAAAGGCTGCTTGCCAGGTCAGTCAATCTGCAAATATTTGGAGTAAGGGTATGCAATAATTTGTAGATTCCAGGTCTGGGCAATAAAGGCAGGGGGGTGTTATAAAATTAAACCACGGCTTTTAGAGCATTTTTATAACGTGTAGCCATAGGGTTTAAGTGACGGCTGGTCAAGTTCAATCTAATGTCAAAAGCCAAAGTTCAAATGACAAATAAATGCCAAAAAAGAAAAAGCACAAAAAGGATACATGAGTTTGGCATGGGTGTTTTTCAGTTTCATTGGGTCGGCGACATGTCACGCATACTCCGAACCTCGGTTTGGAGTATGCGTGACATAGTTAATATAAATCAAACTTATTTCTATTTGTCCCGGGAACGGTATCGAAAACAGATGTTTAAAAAGGGTCCGGGGGATAAAAACGGGTACTGTGGCGGCAAGAACGCAAAGCCGCAAAAATCAATCCTGGGGTCATTGTTTTTTTACAGGTCTCTCCGCTGATCAGACCTTATTACGCCAACTCAACTTTCAGCTTGCCGGATGATTTAATTTCAAATTAACAGCGGGCCACACAGCAGATGTCAGGTTAAAATCAGCTGAGCGTTAATTTTTGCGATGGGTCTGTTTAGGTAAAAGATAAAAAGGAGTTGTTAATGTTATGTGATTTTTATAGTGCCACTTTTTTTGTGCATTGCAATAGCATATCAATCAATGTTATCATAAAAAAAACATAGGATGGTACCGCTGGATATTACCAAAACATCTGCAAACAGGGGGGGGAATGGATACTCATAAAAAACGCTATGAAGTCGATTTGGAAAAGTTGGAAGCATATCCCGTAACAAAACGGGGAGCTGATCTCCTGAGAGATCCGTTGCTTAACAAAGGAACATGTTTTACCCTTGAAGAACGGAAAGTGTTAAAGCTGCATGGTTTGCTGCCGCCGCGTGTTCTTACGATGGAAGAACATTTACACCGTATTCGTGAAAATTACGACAGGCAACCGAGTAAACTGGACCGCTTTGTTTTCCTGGAAGCATTGCACGACCGCAGTGAAACGTTGTTTTACAGATTTTTAGTTGATAACCTGGAAGAACTCACCCCGATTGTGTATACACCGACCGTGGGTGAAGCCTGCGATAAATTCGGTCACCTCTTTCAGCAATCTCGCGGCATGTATTTTTCCGTCTCATCTCAAGGGCACTTTCGTAAGATGATGGATCATTGGCCCCAAGACGATGTTGAAATAATCGTCATTACCGATGGCAGCCGTATTTTAGGGTTGGGTGATCTGGGTGCTAACGGCATGGGTATTCCCATAGGGAAACTTGCACTCTATATTGCCTGTGCGGGTATCTATCCTTCTAAAACACTGCCGATTGTGCTGGATGTTGGAACCAACAATGAAAAGCTTCTGGGTGATGAGCTCTACCTTGGAGAAAAGCATCGACGCCTGCAGGGCGATGATTACTATGATCTGGTACAGGAGTTCATGCTTGCAGCTCATGATCGTTGGCCCAACGTACTAATACAGTTCGAGGATTTTTCAAACGATCATGCATTCCCGCTGCTGCATAAATACCAGTCACGGTATCTATGTTTTAATGATGATATCCAGGGGACCGGCGCTATGGTGCTGGCAGGGCTTTTAGCTGCTCTGCGCATTACCGGCGAAACACTGCACGATCAGCAACTCGTTTTTCTGGGTGCCGGAGCAGCTGCTGTAGGGGTTGCAGATATGATTGTCGCCGGAATGGTAGCGGAAGGTTTTACGGTTGAGCAGGCCCGCGAGCGGTTCTGGTTTCTGGATTCAAAAGGTCTGGTCACGACCACCCGGGGAGATACACTTGCGGCTCACAAAATTCCGTATGCCCGAAAGGGAGCCTGCGGCAACACCCTGCTTGACGTGGTGCGGAATGTCAAACCGAAGGTACTGCTGGGGCTTAGCATGCAACCCGGAGCGTTTACCGAAGAGGTTGTGCGGGAAATGCACAAACAGACTGAAAAACCAATTATATTTGCCCTTTCAAACCCCACATCAAAGGCTGAATGTACAGCGCAGCAGGCGTATGCGTGGACCGATGGTTCTGCTATCTATGCCAGTGGTAGTCCTTTCGATCCGGTAGAATGCAACGGACGGACGATTATACCGGGCCAGGCCAACAACATGTATATTTTTCCCGGTGTTGGCCTTGGGGTTACCATAAGTCACTCTCGCCGAGTGACCAATTCCATGTTTTACGCGGCAGCTAAACGACTTTCCAGCCTGGTAACGGAAGAAACCCTCCTGCAGGGAGATCTATACCCGCCATTAAAAGATATCCGGATGTTATCAGCGGAAATTGCAGCGGCGGTCTGGGAAACTTCTGTGAAGGAAGGGCTTACTTCTGAACCGAAACCTGAAAATGTGCTTCAGTATATACGGGAGCGAATGTATCAGCCGACCTACATTCCCTATAAGGCAGTATAGGGAATTCCCGGAAAACTTTTTGAAAACATACATATTATTTAATGAGATAGTTTCTTTATGGTTTCAAAATTACACAACCGGATTGCATCCTTACCCTCATATTGCCAGATCCAGTCTCCTTGAGGATAATTAAAAGCAAGAGATGGTTTCCAAGCCCCCATGTTTTTTAAGCAGTATTTTCGTCTGCTGTATGAGGGCATAGTGCTTCTGCTCTGTAATGAGTTTTCTCCTGAAGGAATTAAAATAGTCAGTCAATTAATTTTGGTGATTTAAGTCCTTTAAAAACGGGCTTTTTTGAAATTATTTCATTATTGCAAAAACCCTTAGCAACAGCTTTTTGCATGTGCGCAAAGAATTTTTCATATCCGCATGCATGAATTTTTTGAAGATTTTCAATGTTCCCGTTATTATACCTTTGGGCCACTAATCGAAATATCATATTAGAACACCACTGGCCTTTTAAAATTTTTTCTATAAATTCATTGCAGTAAGTACAGGTAAAGCATTCTCTCTCAATACAACATGTGCGAACAGGGCAATCAAGTAATCTTTTTTAGAAATTCCCGGATATGCTTTGTGAGCAATCCCGGTTTTTCTATTGTAAACCAGTGCGAGGCATCCGGTACATGAACAATGCGAATATTTGAAACATATTTTTCTATCCCGATGAGACTGTTCGGCATGCGGTATTTTTCCTGTTCACAATAAATAAGCAGTGTAGGAACATCAACATAGAGTTTTTCCGGATCAAGGTCTTCGATTAAGTTGCTGCCGCCCGGATGACCTTTGCCGTCCGGCGGGCCTTCTTGTGAAGCCCGATAATAATTCAGCCCGCCGGTAAGTGCGCCGGGCTGGCGCCAGGCGGCCATCCATTCTTCGACTGCCGTTTCGTCCAACACTCCCTTTGATTGCAGTTTCTCTAAGATTTCCTCTCTGAGCCATTCAAAATTATTGTCGGTTAGCAGCTTTTCCGCCTCCGGGCTGCGAAGCTGCAGCATGTACTGGCTGGCTGCCTGCTGCTCAGGATCGGTCTGTAGGACTTTGTCGAACAGTGCCGGGTGTGTGGCATTGATGGTAATGAATTTATTAACGCATTCTGGATGCCGCAAGACGAAAGACCACGCGATCTGTGCTCCCCAGTCCTGTGCGACGAGAAAGACATTTTTAGCCCCAAGGTGCTGTATTAACTGTCGAATGTCTTCAACGAGATAGCAAATATGATATTTGTTCAGCTTGGCAGGCTTTTCCGTAAGGTTGTAGCCGCGCATGTCCGGTGCGATACAACGGAAATCTGTCTGAAATTCCTTGAGATGGTTTTTCCAAACACCCCAATACTCGGGGAATCCGTGCAGAAACAACAGTATGGGTCCTGAGCCTGCGGCGGCATAATGCATGCGTATTCCATTTATGTCAGCATAATGGTGTGTAATCATTTTGTAACCCTCCCTTGATTGGGTGAATTTATAAAGCAGATAATTTGTTTCTGCGATAACGAAAGGTGTTGAGCTTTAAATTAACAAGTTTGGCTGCTCTGGTTTCGTTGCCGCAGGACAGGGCAAGTGCTTTATCAATATAATATTTTTCAATAGAGCTGTGGATTTTATCAAGGGATATTCCTTCAGGCGGAAATTCTCCAAACAGGCTTTCCATTTTCTTTACCGGGTTTTTACGGTTATCGGATCTTTCCTTAATTCCAAGGTCGTGTAGGGTTAATTCGGGTCCTTTTCCAATAAGAGCAGCCCGTTCGATCATGTTTCTTAACTCACGGATATTTCCGGTCCAGGTATGCTGCAATAAGATGTTTTCGGCCTGACCGGAGATGTTGCTAAACGTCTTACCGAACTTGCGGTTAAATCCGGACAGAAAATGCATGGCAAGGGGAATAATATCATCCCGCCGTTCGTTCAGGGAGGGGATCTCCACTTTAATGACACCCAGACGAAAGTAAAGATCTTTTCTGAAAAGTTCTTTTTCCATCATGTCTTCCAGATCCTTGTTTGTGGCAGATACCACCCGGGTTTCAATATGAACTTTTTTTGTGCCGCCGACCCGGTAAAATTCACCTTCTTCAAGAAACCGCAGTAGTTTTGCCTGGGACTCAGAACTCAGGTCACCCACTTCATCCAGAAACAGGGTTCCGCCTGCGGCTTCTTCGATTAAGCCCTTTTTCCCTGCAGTGTTTGCACCGCTAAAGGCGCCTTTTTCATAGCCGAAGAGCTCACTTTCTATAAGGTCTTTCGGGATGGAGGCACAATTCACAGAAATTAAAGGGCCTTTAAAGTTTGGGCTTCTGTAATGTATGGCATCAGCAAGCAGCTCTTTACCGGTTCCGGTTTCACCATAAATAAGGACCGGTGTGTCAGGGCTTTTAGCGACCCTTCCAACAAAGTCCATGACCTCCTGAATGGCATGACTCTCCCCGATAAAACAGGGCATGTTTTCTTCAAGGTATTTTTCCTGAAGGGACTGAACTTCCTTTCTCAGGCGGATGTTTTCCAGGGCGTTCTTAATTGTTACGGATAGACTGTCCATGTGAATGGGTTTTACAATATAATCGTAAGCCCCGAGTTTCATGGCGGATATGACCGTGTCAATGTCTTCAAAAGCCGTGATCATAACAACCAGAATGTCAGGATTAATTTTCTTAATTTCTCCAAGTGCTTCAACACCGTTAATGCCGGGCAGGCCGATATCAAGCAGGACCAGGTCCGGCGGATCCTCTCTCAGTGATTCAATGGCTTTTTCAGCATCAGGGAAGGCCTCTATCTGGTAATCCGATTCAAGCTCGATGGTTAAGCTGTCACGAATAAGCTGTTCATCGTCAACGATATATATGTGGTATGGCTTCATTTAAGATCTGTTGTCCTTTTTAAAGGGATTTTTATTGAAAATTCCGCGCCTCCTAGGCCACTTGTTCCCACCTCTACAAAACCGCCATGATCCGTGATAATCCGGTGGCAGATGCTAAGGCCTATACCCGAGCCGCTTTTTTTAGTTGTATAAAAGGGATCAAAAATATTCTTTTTGATATTTTCAGGGACACCTGGACCGGAGTCGGAAACTTGTATGATAATGTTTGTGTTGTCTGCCGCAGTCACTATTTTGATAATTTTCTTTTTTGTGCCGCGTATGGCTTCAGCAGCATTGGTGATAAAGTTCAGGACGACTTCTTCAAGCATGTTTGCATCAGCATAACAGCCGGGGAGTTCCGGGGTAAGTTCTTGTTCCATGGTAATGCCGCTTTTTCGTAAGGTCGTCGCAGACAGGTTTATCGCCTCTTCGACCGGATGATTCACGTCAATTAAAACGACACTCGGTTGGGCGGGTTTTGAAAAATCCATCACCCGTTTAATAATGGACTCAATTTTACATGAAGCGGTTTTGAGCTGCCCGAATATTTTTGCAACGGTTGCCGCGCTTCCCTCTTTGCGGAAAATTTTTTCCAGGGTATTCAGGTATATATTAATTCCTGAAAGCGGATTTCTTATTTCATGGGCAATTCCTGAAGCCACCCTTCCCAGAGAAGACATTTTATCCTGAATGTTTACGATGTGCTCCAGTTTTTTGATTCTGGTGACATCCATCATGTTAAATAAAATCGCTGCTTTTCCATGATACTCGGTTGTCAGGGCTCTGCAATAGAGCCATTTCATTTCAGCCTGAGACTTTTTTTGATTTACAGGGAACAATCTGAACTCAATGTCCATTGATTCTGCTGTTCCGGAATGAACCTGTTGTGTAAACTGCCGAACTTTTTTTATGTCATCCGGATGAATGCCGGAAAAATCAGAAAACTTATATTCCCGGGGTAAGGGGCCGAAAAGGTTTTCCTGTTCCCTGTTTTGATAAATGACCTGGTTGTCCTGGATCAGGGATATGCCCGTGAGTGAGTTGTCAAGCAAGGTCAGGAGCCTTTTTTTGTTTTCCTGAAGTTCGCTTTCGGTCCGTTTGCGTTCAAGGACTCTTCCCAGCCGCTCAGAAATAGCATGAAGTAAGCTTATTTCTTCTTTCAGAAAGGGCCCGTCATCTGATTCGGGTTTTTTTTGAAGATAGTTAACTTCTAGGACACCTATTTTCTCACCATAAACAACGATATCGTTTTTCAGTTCCCAGACTGTTTTCTGAAAGTTGCCTGTTTTATATTCTTTATCTGCCAGGCAAAGTATGGCACAGGTTATTTCTGGGTACTGGCAGGCCGGCGGGATGATATCGACGATCCCGGAAAATATCTTCTCCAGGGGCAGATCGTCTTTTTCTATTAAGCGGGAAAGCGCCAAAAGACAGTTTAGTTTTTTTGTCTGTTCATTATTTGTATTCATACCTGTTAACCGGCTCAAACTAAATAGGGTATTTCCAGGAACAGAGGTGAATTCCTGAATGTTGGGTGTCAAGCTCAGGATGGTCTTACTGTTCATTGGTTTTACCCGGTATTTTTTTGACAGGGACACGGGGCTGAACTGATCCTTTTTTTCAGGGTTTACCAGATAAGCGGAAACCTTCATCAAGGTATCGAAAAAATTGTTAATTTCCGGGAGGCTGATAAGACCTTTGGGACCGCCGGTTTTTTACAGTGTAGAGATCAATGCTTTATGCTGTTAAAACATTGATCTCTTTATGCCGTCAGGTTTAGCCCTCAGCAGCCTTATTTAGTAAGATCGCTGACTGATATCTGCTGCGTTACATGCTCTTTCAGTGAGGCCCTTTTTGCATCGTCATATTTTGTCAAAAGCGGATCCATCCGTTCTATCTGGAGACCGATCTGGTAAGTGTCCGGAGAAACCAGAAGAAGGGGGGTTTTGCTTTGTTCTGCTTTTGCAAGGATGTTTGACGGCGGCAGAAGGTTGTTTGTTAAAATGACTCCCGCAGCATTGCTTTCCAGCGCAGCCAGGATCATATCTGTACGGTCTCCCGCCGTGATAATCAGTTTATCCTCTTTTTTAAAAACCGGTTTTTGCAATGCCGTATTTCCGGACATCGCACCGATCAGAATATTTTTAATCTGCCGGTTAAGCTGGTCTTCCGCCGTCAGAACTTTTGCGAAAAGTTTGTCCGCCAGATAACGCAGAGAATAAAAGGTCAGTGTGTTTTCAAAAGGAATAATTCCCAGAACGTTTATACCAATCTTTTCTATCTCCGGCAAAATCGTTTCTTTAAAATCCTCGGGGTGGTGAACCTTGTTAATAATAATACCGGCAAGGTTTACCTCTGAAAGATCGATGTTTTGTTTAATACACATCACATCATCCAGTATGGTGTCATCGTCGCCGCTGAGAACAATGATCAGTTTTCCGTTAAGGTACTTGGCCAGAGAAATAGAATCCAGATGTACGGACAGGCCGTAGGAAATCGTTTGTCCGCCTTCCACAAAAAGAATATCTTTGTCCTGCCGCATTTTGTCGGCCAGTTCGGTAATTTTTTCTATAATGCTTTCTTCTGTGTACATGTAGCGTAATTTTGAATGATCAAAACCGATACTCATCCCTTCGGGGGGTTCGTTTAATGCATACATTTCAGTTATCAGGGCAGCATCATAATCCCATAGCCTTTTTTTGCTGTATATGAACCGATCACCGAAAGGTTTCATATAGCCGGTTCTTTTTGCCAGAGTGTCTGCAAGGCCTACAATGATACTTGTTTTACCGGAACCTGCACTCAGTGATGCGATGATATATGTTTCCATAACTTCTTCTCCTTTCATTCTTGGGTAAGCAGGATTCTTACATCCACTGCTTTTGTTCCCTGTCCCTGTTCATAGACCATTAGGGGGTTTATTTCAATGTCAGCAATAAACGGGCATTTTTGGATTAGGCTGCTTAGTTTAAGTATAACATCAATTACATCGTCCATATCCTTTTTTTCTTCTCCTCTGACGCCCAGGAGTAAAGGATATGACCTTGTTTCTTTAATCATTTTAATTATTTCTGACCGCGCAAGGGGTAAAGCCCGGAAAGCCACATCTTTCATGATTTCAACATATACGCCTCCAAGACCAAACATGATAATGGGTCCAAAAACCGTATCCCTGCGGGCACCGACAATGGTTTCTATGTCCTTGTTCAGCATTTCAGCGATTTCAACGCCGGTTATTTTTGCAGCCGGGGCATATTCTCTGCAGTTTCTGATAATGGCCTGATAGGCATCGATTATTTCTTCTTTGTTAACCAGGTCAAGGGCAATACCGCCGGCATCACTTTTGTGGATAATATCTTTTGAAACAACTTTCATGACCACCGGATAGCCGATTTCTTCTGCGGCCTTGACTGATTCTTCCAGATTTCGTGCGACTTGACTTATCGGTACGGAAATGCCGGCACATTCCATAATTTTTTGTGCTTCATTTGCCAGAAGAAAATAGCGGTTATCGCTGATCGCTTTTTGGCAGATATCATCAATATCGGATGTGTCGACCTCGATCGTTTCAAGTTTTTCCAGGGGCAGCTCAAGATAGCGGTTATATTCATACAGCTTTCCGAGACAGGATACCGCTTCGTAAATATCACCAAAAACCGGAATGTTTTCTCTGCTCAAGCGGGTAATGATCTTTTCAATTTCATCTCCGCCGACAATTGCAAAAAGAACCGGTTTCCCGGCTTTTTCATAAGCTTTAAAACATTTTCTGATGGTTTTTTCCAAATCAGGCGCAAGAAAGGTGGCGGTTTCACAGTAAAGCGCCATGGTGGCGCCGATTCTGTCGCAGTTCATTGCAACTTCAAGGGCACTGGTATATTCTGTGCTTGCTGCTCCTCCGGTAATATCAACCGGATTTTTTGTTGATCCAAAACCGGGGGTGACTGATTCAAACATTGTTTTAAGTGCTGTGCCATCATCAAAGAGCTCAACATTATATTGTTCGCATGCGTCTGTGGCCATAACACCCACACCGCCGCCGTTTGTTATGATCAGCCCGTTTTCATTTTTGGGTGCCGGAGAAGCTGCCAGATATTTACACCAGTTAAACGCGTCCCGAATGCTTTCCGCCCGGAGAACACCGCATTGTTTCATAATCGCATCAATGATCTCATCCGTACCGGCAAGAGAACCGGTATGAGAGGCTGCTGCGGATGCACCGCGTTTGGAACGTCCGGACTTAATGACTACAATCGGTTTTTTTCGGGTGGCCCGTTGTACCGCTTTCATGAATTTACTGCCGTCTTTGATGCCTTCGATGTACATCAGGATCACTTTTGTCTGCTCCTGCTCGGCCAGATAATCCAGCAGATCCGCTTCATCCACATCACATTTATTGCCCACTGAAACAATTGCTGAGAGTCCGATGTTCTCAACGGTGGTCTTTCCGATCATGGCAAGCCCCAGCGCGCCGCTCTGGGTGATGATTGCAACGCTTCCGGGCAGAATGTTCCCGGGACCGAAAGTTGCATCCAGAGATGCGGCTGCTGAATACAGGCCGAAAACATTGGGACCGATGATCCGCATACCGTGGTCACGGCCATATTCGGTGATCTTTTTTTCTTCATCAATATTTCCGACTTCTGAAAAACCAGAAGTAATGATCAGGTTATGTTTTACGCCTTTTTCAGCGCAGTCCTTCACAGACTCATATACAAACGGTGCGGGAATTGAAGTACATACCACATCAACGGCGTCATCTATGTCTTTGATGTTTTTGCATGTTTTTAAACCCAGGATTTCTTCCGCTCCCGCATTTATGGGATAAATGCGTCCTTTATATCCGCTTTGTATAATATTATTCAGCAGGAGATATCCAATCTTTTTTTTGTTCTGTGAGGCTCCGATGACGGCAACGCTTTGCGGTTCAAACAGGCTCTTTATAGTTTCCATAACTCCTCTCGTTTTAGTTATCCTGAAAAATAAGCTTTAATTCATAAACGGATTCATCCCGTCTTTTTTCCATATCAAACCCGCCTTTTTCAAAAAGTGCCATCATCGGCCGGTTGTCCGCAAGGACTTCCGCGGTAAAACCGAGAAGACCCTGGCGTTTTGCAAGATAGGTCAGATAGGTCAAGAGTTCGGTTCCCACGCCTTTTTTCTGATGTGAATCGCTTACCACAACAGCGACTTCAGCGGAGTGGGTGTTTTTGTCAATTCCGTACTGACCGATGCCTACGATCTGTTCTTGACCCTCATTTTCTTCAATTACGGCAAGAATTAAGGTTTCCACGGTATAATCGATCACAACGAATTCCTGTAATCTTTCGTGGGGCATGTCCTGTCTGCTGGAGATAAAGCGGCGATACAGGCTCTGGTCAGATAAGGAATAGAAAAAATCCTTTACCAGAGGCTCGTCGCTTATTTTTACCGGCCGAAGCATGAGGTCAAGATCGGCATGGGTTGTTTTGTAGGTTTCAAGGTTTTCGGGATAAGTTCCCCGGGTGCCGGGAATAAAGGCCTGATCCTTATAGATGAGGCCGTGTTTTTTTGCTTCCTCCAGAAGCATCGGCCTGAACTTTGGATGTGCGATCATAATCAGATCCATGGCGCGTTCCCTTAAGTTCTTTCCGTGGATGTGAGCAATTCCGTATTCTGTGATGACATAATGAACATCGCCACGGGTCAGGCTGACACCTGTTCCTTCGCAAAGCAGCGGCACAATGCGTGAATGTTCTCCGTCGTTTGAGGTTGATCTCAGCGCGAGTATGGTTTTACCGCCGGGGGCAAGCATGGTGCCGCGCATAAAGTCCGCATGTCCCCCGATTCCGCTGTAAAGAAAACCGTCAACGGTCTCAGAGGTTGACTGTCCGGTCAGGTCGATCTGGAGAGCGGCATTAATGGCCACCATATTGGTCTGCTGGGCGATGGTCAAAGGATTGTTGGTATAATCAATGGTGCGGAATTCGATGCCGGGATTATCGTGAATAAAATTATAGGTTGCCCGGCTTCCCATGCAGAATGAAGCAACCGTCTTGCCCCGGTCCAGGGTTTTTCTGGAGTTGTCAATAACGCCCTGCTGCATTAAAGAAGCGATTCCGTCAGAAAAAAGTTCTGTATGGATGCCCAGGTGTTTTTTATCTTTCAGACTGGCAAGGATGGCATTCGGCATACTGCCGTAACCGACCTGGATCGTGTCTCCATCCTGAACGATTTTTGCAACATAGGCTCCGACCGTTGCGGAAATCGTGTCCGGAACGCTGGCAGAATATTCAAGGAGCGGTTCATTATGGACAATAATATTGTCAATATTTGACAGGTTTATAAAGGTGTTTCCGTGCACCCTCGGCATGCACGGATTGATCTGCGCGATGGTAAGGGTAGCGGTTTCCGCGGCGGCTTTAACGATGTCTACGCTTACGCCCAGACTGACATAGCCGTGTTCATCCGGCAGTGATGTCTGGATGAGGGCAACATCCATCTGTTCTGTACCGCTGTAAAAAAGAGAAGGCACCTGTGACAGAAAAAGGGGTGTATAATCAGCAAGTCCTTTATTAACGGCATCCCGGGTGTTGTTGCCGACAAAGAAAGAATTAAGTCTGAAGTTAGTCTTAAATTTCTTATTGGTATACGGGACAACACCCAGGGTCCATACTTGATATACTTCTGTATCAAAAAAAGCTTTGGGGTTTTTATCAACATATTCGGCAAGCGCGTTTACCAGATGCTGCGGTTCGCCGCAGCCGGTACCGATAAATATCTTGTTTCCGCGGTGGATCTTTTTAAAAACAACCTTTTCCGGTATGAATTTTTTAGGATATTTTTCCTTAAAAATTTCAATATTTTTATAATTGTTGTCTTGATCCATGACGCACCTCTTTTATATGTTGGGATATGATTATCTATCTTCCTTGACTTCCGGGCGCTACTGTTTGTTTTTCACAAGTTTTAGATCATATCCTGTATATAACATTTTTTTCGGGAAAAGAGTAATTCTCAGAATAAAGTTCTGGCGGCTAAGGTATTTAACAGGCGCCGGCAAATCCTCTTTCTGCTGTAAATGAGCCCTGTGTCTCAAGAAGGGTGTCGGTTATATATCTTAATTCACTTAAGCTGGAACTTTTTGCCAGGAACAGATCGTTAATGCTTGCGGTGTTTCCTGAGCCAAAGGTGTGTAAAATTACGGGTGTTTCATTAAAAGCATGTCTTATTCTTTTAAACAGAAACTTTTGTTTGTCAGCGGAGAGCATGTTGTCCATTATGATAATGTCCGGTTTTTCCACCGCAAGGAGCAGCAGAGGGTTGTTCTGATATGGAATCGTCATTACAATGCGGCTGTTATTTATAAGCTCTTTTCTGTAAAAGGACCAGAGTGTTTTGCAACTGTCTATGACTATGACTTTTTTCATTGTCTTCCTTTCCCTTTAAGGTTTCTTTTTCTTTACCTGCTCTTGTTCGGATTAAGATGTATGCTGCCTTCCCACTTGTAGGGTGTTCCCTGATTGTTTAGCGTTGCTTTGCCCTGTGCAGACAGAAAAATGTATTCTCCGTTTTTTTGTTTAACCCTGTAATGCGTAGAGAAGGTATTCCCTGTTTTCAGGTGCTGGTGCCGGGCTTTTTTTACCCGTTGACGGTCCAGAGGATGGATCATTTTATCTTCCCAGACCTTAAGGGTTTTTGGGAGGGCATTTTTTTTGTAGCCCAGTTTTTGGTAGAGATTTCCCATCCAGGTAATCGTGTCTGTGATAAGGTTCCACTCATAGCCATATTCACCCGGAATGGTAAAACAGGAGCGCACGCTGTTTTGTTCCTGAACGCTTGCCCCGGTATTTAAAACATGTGTGTCAGCTGTTTTTCCCATGATCCTGATCCCCCTGTTTTTGTTTGTTTTAATATAGGCCGTTATTTTTGTTTTCGCTGCTCCAGAATTCCATGCTTTCCTTAATGCCGTTTTTACTTCTTTGTATCGCCCATATGGTTCCATCACGATTGTAAAACCGGTTGGTGCCGTGCAGTTTTCCGTTAAGATATGTTTTTTCAGATTTCAGGTTTCCATTCGGGTGATATTCTTTTTTGATCACTTTTTTTAGAGGGGGTGATGTGTGCTGCGGCCCCCCTTTTTCTTTAAGGGCGTTTATTTTTTTCTCCATGCGTTTCTCTTTTCTCTTTTTAATTTAGTGAAAAATGTAAACGGTAATGCCGGGGCATGGGTGCATTACCAGATTTCGGCTTCGAGACGATGCAGAAGCAAACTCTTTTGATCCGGTGTCAGCCGGCAGATGTTTTTTTCGATCCATTTTATATCGCCGCTCATCAGTGCCGTTTTTTCCTGACAGGTCAGTTCGTACTGTTCAAGAGCCTTTGTGCCGCAAAAAAGCAGTGCCGTTCGAAATGTTTCATCAAGTGCGGCACGGTTCAGAACATTAAGGAGTGCATTGCGATGGGTTTTGCGTTCTTCTCTGTGAGCACGATATGCGGCTCTGTCCAGAAAAGATTTTGCGGTCCCCAAAAACACAGCCGTTAACATTTTTTTATTTTGCATCTCTTTGTCCTTTCCATGAAGGCTTGTCCGTTCCTTCACTTACTAAGGTTATCAAGATACGTGCCAAGCAGCAGCTGTGCCGGTATTTAATTGTATTGTTATGAAATTACAGGTATTTAAAAGATTTATAGATATGGAAGAAATACGTGGAGGTATATAAATGGTTACAGGTGTTACATGGGTGTAACGATACACATATATAACGCGTTACACTTTCAGGAGGATTTCTTAAGATTATGTTTTGTTATCAATCTATATAGCTTCGGGCGGCTGATGTTCAGTAAGCGGCAGGTTTTTGCTTTATTCCAGTCGGTCCGGTTCAAGGCCTCAACTACAGTTTCGATCTGGTCATTTGGCAGCTCCTGGTTTGCGGGGGGAAGATCAGGGGTTAACTCTTCTGTGATCTCTGAGGGAAGATGCTTTGGCAGAATGGTTTTCCCCTGGCAGAGGATGATGGCATGTTCTATGGCATGTTCAAGCTCGCGGATGTTTCCCGGCCATGGATACTGCATGAAGATCTTAAGAACAGAGGCGTCTATATTTTTAATAGATTTTTTTAAACTTTTTTTAAACAGCTTAAAAAAATGATTTGTCAGAAGCGGGATATCTTCTTTGCGTTTCTGCAGCGACGGAATGTGCACTTCAACGACTTTAAGGCGATAATAAAGGTCTTCCCGGAACTCCCGGTTAAGCACTCTTTCTTTCAGGTTGCGGTTTGTTGCGGTAATCACACGCACATCGACTTTTCGAGGTTCTCCGTCACCTACCCGTTCAAATTCTTTTTCCTGGAGTACCCGAAGGAGTTTAAGCTGGATGCGCGGTGAGATGTCGCCGATCTCATCCAGAAAAATAGTACCGCCGTCCGCCAGTTCAAAACGGCCTTTTTTGTCCTTTATGGCTCCGGTAAAGGCACCCTTCACATGTCCGAACAGTTCGCTTTCAAGCAGGTTTTCAGATAAGGCAGAGCAGTTTATGGTGATCATTGGGTTTTTTGAGCGGATGCCGCTGTAATGGATGGCACGGGCAACCAGCTCTTTGCCGGTACCGCTTGATCCGGTGATCAGAACGGTTGTGTCCGTGTCTGCAAGGTTTTCAAGCAGGCTGTAAATTTCCTGCATTTTATTGCTTTTGCCAATGATACTCTGGAAATATGACCGCTCTTTCAGGGTCTGTTCAAGGAAGGCAACTTCCGACCGCAGGGTCTCTTCGGCAATTTTACGTTCGGTGATGTCCTGGAGTGTTTCGATTGCACCGGTTTTCACTCCCCTGGCGTTGCAGATGGGTGAGGCCGTAAAAAAAAGCCATTTGCCGTTTATCCCCAGGTCAGGAAAAAAATCTTCTGCTTCACAGGCCCCGTCAATGGTTGCTGATTTACGGCCCTTATCGCCATAAAATTTTAAGAGGGCTTCATCTGAATGGTTGTCCAGCATGATGTCAGCCATGACCGGCTTGGGTTCTTTGTAAAAGGCTTTCCACTGCATGTTGGTGCCAATGATCTGGTCGGAAGGAATGCCGGTAAGATTTTCACAGGCGGTGTTCCAGTGGGTGACTTTGTGGCTGTTATCGATAACAAAGGTCGGAATGGAATTTGCGTAAATGATCTGGGAAAGGATGTTTTTGTTGTCGCGCAGTTCCTGTGAGGTCTGCTTTCTTTCAATGATCCTTCCCACCAGTGCGGAAATGGCATGGATCAGTTTTTTTTCTTCCTGCAGGAACGGGCCGTCATCAATATCCGGACGTTCTTCCAGATAATAGATTTCAACAAATCCGGCGTTTTTTTGGTTTACTTTGAAGTCGGAGTGCAGTTTCCAGGCGGTGGGCCCGAAGTTTTCAGTGGTGTATTCTTCATTGCCAAAAGAAATTTGAGCAGCCGTAATTTCAGGATACTGCCATGACGGGATGATCAGCGTGACGATTCCGCTCAAGATACTGTTAAGTGAAGCATCTTCTTTTTCTACCAGACTGGAAATCTCGATCAGGCAGTTAAACTCTTTCACCCGCGCTGAAAGGGCATTATTTTTTTTCTTCAGTTCAGATTCGGTCTGAAAGAAGACAGATTCCAGTGCCTGGCGTTTAGAGTTTTGCTGACGAAGCTCTTGTAGCTCCCGGATCAGCTCCTCTTTGGGTCTGTTGTCATCCTGCATGTTATGTACGGCCCCTATATATTATATACTCTCATTTAAGTCTAAAGAGATAAGTCCGTCAAGCGGAAAAAAAGCGCTAAAACGGTATATTTAAGGTAATCGACTGTCCCCCGGGGATTAATGAATATTTAAAACAAATAAAAAAACGCGATGCTGCCGGTATCTCAACAGAATAAATAACATACCCGAACCTTTACTTATTTAAAAAACAGGGAAGTGTTCCTAATTTGCCTTGTTTTTTTAGAATTGATGTTTTAGGGTTTAAAGGAATAAACCATAATAATAATTAACTTATTGAGTTTTTATACTTAGATGGAAAAACGCTGGATAAAGTGAAGAGGCCAAAGGTCAAACGTAGATTTGACCCCTTCGACTTGTGCACTAACCAGCAATATATCACCGTTGATAAGGACCAAACCGAATGATTGAAGCAGAGAGCAGAGCGGAATTAATCGATCCTGCTTTAAAGGAAAAACGATTGAATGGCAGTGCACAGGGTTAGAATTTAGCAGGCAAAGGTCAATGGCAGACTTGACCCCTTCGATCCTTTTAGTGTTGTAGTTTGCGATTTCAATAACCTTTGATAGTTCATCTTCGCCCCACCCTGGAGGTTTTTCACACATTACTAAATCTCCCAAAAACATATTGTTTAAACACTATTAGAATCTCTCTTATAGACCTTATCAAATATTTTTATATTATACCCTGGACAACTATAATCACAGTATTCACCCTTATATCCAATTGAAAGAAATATAAGTTGGTGAAATAATACTATTATCGAACCACGGCAATTTATATAAGCTTGAATGTCTTTATAATCCGGCACAACACCGTGAGCAAAAGGGTGTCTAAAGCTTTCCCATGCTTTGATTAATTCTTTGTCAATCCCTCCCTGCTCCTTAAGTCCTATTAATTTATCTTTTGCTCGTGAATTTAGCATTGCGCTTAACGAACCATTTAATCTGTTTTTTAACTGCACACTTAAATCAGAATCAGAAAAATATTTTTTTACAAGTTGAACCTCTTCTTTAAAAGACTTGCCAGACAATGCAAAATCAGAGAACTCTAACCCTAAAATTCCTTCTATAGATACACTTAGGACAAGAGCCTCAATTTCACGTATTGACACCCCTGCCTCTAGTGCAGACCGGATATAATAACAAAGTGTTTTCCACGAATCTTCCGGCAAGGAAATTAAATGAATTAAGAAGTCTTTGAAAACTATCCAGGTTTTATCCGAGCAACTATAGCCTGTTAAGGGAATGGGGGGGAACAATCCGGACTTCTTTGCTTTCTTTAAAGGTGTTCTAATTTTAGTTTCAGTTTTACCATTGCCCGAAACTTCCAGAATACACCATGACAACAAGTGTCCAAAGATATAACAAAGTGCCTTATTAACCTGAGCTATAAGTTCATCGGTGATTGGTTTTTTAGACGTCAGTTATACCTTACAAAAAACCCTCTTGTTTAACAACTTCAAACTCATAACCACAAGCTTCAAACTTTGAAGCATTACGATTCATTTCAATTAATTTTTTACCATCAATAGAGTTGGTTTTTACCGTCTGGATGTTGCAAGGGAAATCAACAACTCCCAAATATATCATTTTGGCAATCGTGTATGGACCATCAGATGGATAAGGGGTTTTGTAAAACAGTTCATCAATTCTATGTAAAACAATATATCCGGTAGGGCCAGAATGAATATTTTTCATTAGCCTTTCTGCGTGCCAAAGCTTACCACTCAAATCTTTTGCAATTAATGAGTAATATTCAGAATCATCAATTACTTTCCCTAGCTTAGCATTTAGAGAAGGAAGAGGCGGTGAATCAGTACAAAATATTTTAAAAACAATTTCGCCATCCTCATTTTGTTTTATTTCTCCGGGACCACAATATTTACTTATACCATTTTGTGATAATACAATCTCGCTACATTCAATTTCGAAAGAGTTGTTTTGAAGTTTATTAATTAAATCTTGAATCATTATTGAACCTTAGGAAAATTTATTATCAAATTAATTGTGTGTTCATCCAAAATAACCTCTTTTCTTGCAAAGTCAAACCATTTACCATCAACCTTCAAATCCTACTACAATACAGGAGAAAGTCCGTCAGGTTAAAACATAGCAATTAACTGGCTTAAGAAAAACAATATAGACGTTAGACAGCAAAAGATGTGCGTATAAAAATTAAAGAACTAAGACTGACTTATACTGACGTATGCAAAATTATAATATTGCAGAGTCCGTTTGATATCAGCCTGTTGTGCGAGGGGCTATAACCGGCATTCCTACCGCGACTGCTATTGACCATTAAGGCCTGATTTGATATTTGTTATTTGTAGAAAATAAATATAGTAAGGGGTTAGGGGACGTTGTAGACTTACCGGAATAACTATTATATTCTTTTATTTTAAAAAAACAGAAGAGCACTAATATGCCACGTCAAACCCGTCTTGATGCTCCAGGAACTTTGCATCATGTAATAATCAGAGGAATTGAAAAGCGCAGTATTGTCGATAACCAGACAGACAGAGAAGATTCTGTATCCCGTAGACAAGTTGGCGTATCGACTTCTGCTGTAGAAAAGTCGTTAAAGAGATGCAAAAAATGAAGTCCGATAAGTCTACAACGTCCCCAAATAAAACTGAATTAAGAGCATATGGCTTAAAATATCTTTTACCTAATAATAAGAAAATAACTAAACTGAAAAAGAATTTTAAACCATCAAACCATGGTAATAAGGTCTGGAGTTCAAACTGGGTACTCATTGATTTTATTAATGAATCAAATTTGATTACAAACCATAGAGTGTTGGAAATAGGTTGTGGATGGGGCATGTGCGGTATCTTCTGCGCAAAAAAATACAATGTTACGGTTACTGGAATTGATATGGATTGTGATGTTGAACCCTATGTGGAATTACATTCAAAAGTTAACAATGTAAAAATAGATTTTTTAAATTTAGATTTTAATCAAGTGAAGAAGAACATTTTAAAAAATGTTGATATTGTTATTGGTTCAGATATTTGTTTTTGTGATAGCCTTATTGATCCACTGCGAAGGTTTATACAAAGAGCTAAAAATGCATCAGTGCGACAAATATTAATTAGTGATCCCGGGCGTTGGCCTTTTGATGATTTGGCAGAACTGTATCTTGGTAAAAAAGGGGTAGAATTAATTGAGTGGAGAACGAATAAGCCTTTTAATGTTTTTGGAAAAATACTTAAAATAGAATTTTAAGCGTAAAATCAAATTATTTAATTATATAAAGGATTTAATGAATGGTAGTAACGGGGTCGGCCCAAGATAACTATTTGGAGAAAAGGGGGTTGATGTTTCCTCCAGAGCCGATGGTTTTAATGATTTTTGCACGAACATAACAATATCCTGAATTTTAATTCTGCTTTTGCTTTTCTCCAAAACTCCGCGCCCTCTGTGAGAGTCCGCTTTTGACCTTTCCCTAAAACCCTGCAGTTCTCCGTGGCTCTGTGGTGAGAAAAGGGGTTTGGCGTTCTGTAAAGCTCCGAGTCCCCAAGTACCAAAGAAATATATTCAATATCACCTATGATTATGTTAACAATTTAGAAAGAAAATTATTTAAGGGTATTATCGCCTATACGTAACAAAAGTGATTTTCCTAAGGAGTGATGGTGAGTTACACTGTTTTTATACTCCTGTTTTTTTAAGAATACCTTCAGAAATATTGAATGATTCTGCCAGCTTAATTTTCCCTTTTAAAGAGCATCCCTGAACCCAAATCTTTATAGGTAACCCCAGATAAATAAAAGACGACCATTCTATTGAAAAAGTAAATTTTATTGGTTATACACTACTTATATATTAAATATTTAAATAAGGAGTATGAGCTATAAATAAAAGCACCATACAATAAGTCGGAATAGATATTCCCTTGCTCCTTGGGTTAGCGTATATTCTCCCCACAGTTCAGCGGCAGCCACATTGAGCGCGTGGCAATGACCAAACACAAAATGTTAGGACGGCTTCCGGGCCGCACCTTTATTATAATAAAAATAAACAGGGTGGGAAATACCTCCCTTCCTGAAAAAACGAAGGAGAAAGAAAATGGCAAGATTTATTGTCCCAAAAGAAGTATTCCACGGTTTAGGAACTCTTGAGAACCTTAAAGATCTAAAAGGCAGCAAGGCAGTTATTGTTATCGGCGGTAATTCAGTTACGGCAAATGGCGTTCTGGCAAAAACTCAGGGTTTCATATCTGATGCCAATATTGAATCTGTTGTCTTTTCAGGTGTAGAGCCAGATCCTTCCATTGAAACAGTTCTGAAAGGTGCTGAGTTCTTCGCTCAGGAACAGCCTGATGTTATTATCGGACTGGGCGGCTGTTCAGCCATCGATGCGGCCAAGGCCATGTGGGTCTTTTATGAGTATCCTGAGTCAAAGCTTGAAGAGCTGGCTGCTCCGTTCGCTGTTAAGCCTCTGCGTAATAAGGCTTACTTTGTTGCAATTCCCTCAACAAGTGGTACAGGTACAGAAGTCACCGGTCTTTCCGTAATTACAGACAGAGAGAAAGGAACAAAATACCCTATAGTTTCTCACGAGTTGACTCCTGACGTGGCTATTATTGATGGCGAGCTTTGTGCCAGCATGCCTAAGCATGTAACTGCAAATACCGGACTTGATGCCCTGAGCCATGGTGTGGAAGCTTATGTCTCAAACATTGCCGACAGATATAACGATTCTCTGGCCAAAGGTTCTATTGACCTGGTATTCAAGAACCTCCTCATTGCTGTAGAAGAGCCCAATAACCTGGAAGCCCGCCAGGCAATGCACGATGCTTCATGTATGGCAGGTATGGCATTTACCAATGTATGGCTGGGAATTGCTCACTCCATGTCACATCAGATTGGTGGAACTTTCGGAGTACCTCACGGTTGTGGTAATGCTATTGTTATGCCCAACGTCATCCGTTTCAATTCCAAGGTAACAGACAAGTATGCCGATCTTGCAGCTCTGTCCGGCAAATCAACTGCTGAAGAGTTCGCCCAGGAAGCATCAAACCTCCGAGCATCTGCAGGTGTTGTAGGTTCATTCAAAGAGTATGGTATTGATGAGAAAGAGTGGGAAGCAAAGCTGGATACTCTGACTGAGAATGCACTGAACGATCCTTGTACCCTTTTCAACCTCAGAAAACCTACGTTTGAAGAGATCAAGGCAATCTTCCAGGCATGCTACAACGGAACAGCGATTAATTTCTAAATCTGGAGGGTATAAGTTTCAGATCAGTAAATAAAAAGGGGGGGGGGTGTTTTATAACGCCTCTCCTCAGGCATGACGTGTGTGAACCATAGAGGTCGCGTCTGTAAATTTGACAGGTTAAACCTGATTTTAATAATTTGCCAATGTGTAGAAGTTTAGATGCGATCTGACAGACCTTACTGCAGAGTTTAGATATCACTTGACATCAATTCATTATTCTATGCAGCAATCCTGAAATTTAAAAAAGCAGAGCCGAAACCCTGCCTTTAAATTTTAAAAAATAATATCACCATGTTTTTTATAGCAGATTAAATTTATCTGATTCTAAAAACCGAGACTTTTTTATTGCTGTCGCCACTGCATAAATGCGCAGGTTGTTCCCGTCTAGATCTGCGGGTGTCATAAGAAAACCCTGATGTTTTGGTGAATAACCAAAAACATAACCTATTATAATTTCGCCGTCATTATATGCTATCTTGATTTTTCTGCCTACGTCGGGAATATTGGTAAAGCAACATTTATTCTGTAAATTCCCGGCAACCATCATTCAGTCTCCATGTTGAGATAGACTTTTCCGGTTTCCCAATCTTCACTGATCTCCGACAAAACTGCGCTGACCAAGCGTAGCAAAG
>Ga0208648_1000219_pt1 | contig 60087 bp, 46 predicted proteins | sample AntAceMetag02UKL_FD_184772 | JGI IMG/M metagenome (GOLD analysis project Ga0208648, IMG submission 184772) | Saline lake microbial communities from Ace Lake, Antarctica - Antarctic Ace Lake Metagenome 02UKL (SPAdes) (version 2) | ecosystem: Environmental > Aquatic > Non-marine Saline and...
TAATTCATTTTTTTTTTTATAACTTTGTACATTGAAACAAGTAAATAATTGCAAAACAGGTAATTATTAGCCGGCAAACCCTGATAAATGCTCTTCGATACATGTTTCATAGTTTATTAATTTTAATCTTTTAAAATTTTGTATTATGAAGAAACTTAGTGTTTTGATTACGGTTATTTTTAGCATTATGGTGTTAAATTTTAGTGTCGCACTTGCTGTGGCACCAGGTGGTTCTACTACTGCTAATGGTTGTACTGCAGGTGGTCCTGGTTCTACTTCATGTACTATTACATATGAAATAAGTGGTGGTGGAGGAGGTGCTGGAGGAGGTGCATCTGCTACTTGTAATGTCTCATGCAGTAATGGTTATTATTCCTGTTGTAAGTTAGTTGCCTCTTTTCCATTTGTTAGTTGCACATGCATTGGAAATAGTTAATTATTGTTAATATTGAGTTGTCTGTTAGTGATTATTTTTAATCTTATAAACATGATAATTTGTAGAGTTCCCCATAGCATAATGGGGAACTCTAAGTTTTATTTTGAAAAAATTTATTATTGTAACATGAAAGGGATATTTATAGTGTTTGTAGTGTTTTCTATTGGTTGTTCAAATTATAGTCATGATGCTGATGATAAGGTAGCAATATCAATATTTATTAGTGAATTAGATTTGCAAAATCTCAATAATAAAAGTTCAGAACTAATTGAAGATTATTATTATGTAAAGTTGGAAACCATTGATACGATGAATTTAATAGGTAGGATTGATAAGGTTGTTTTTTACAACAAAAAAATATTTATTTTGGATAGATCTATTTCAAAGGCTATTTTCATATTTACTGAACAAGGGGATTATTTATCGAAAATTGACCAGTTAGGTGAAGGTCCTGGGGAATTTAGAGAACCTTATGATTTTATAATTAATTCGAAATCGAATCAGATAATAGTGTATTGTAAAAAAAATATGAAATTGATATGTTATGATCTGAATGGAGAATTTAATACAGAAAGTAAAATAGAGCTCAGTTTTAGATCGTTTGAGATGAATCAAGATAATTACTGTTTTTTTACACATTCTATTTATAATTATCTTGAAAGGTATGGAGAAGTTCCGTACGATTTTATTGCTCTTGATTTTTCTGGTAATTTACTAACAAAGCAGTTCTCTAATAGTATGGAAATTGGAAAATCGGTAATAGTATTTACACATAATAAATATTTTACTTTGAAAAATAATGATATATTCTTATCTTGGATTTTTAATGATACAATTTATAAAATTTCAAAAGAAAACAAAGCAGTTCCATTCTGTTATTTTGATTTTGGTGAGCATTCAATACCTGAGCAGGTTATAAATAATAATGATGACATTTATATTTATAAAGATGTTGTAATGGATGGGCTGTATTGGAGTAAATATGGACCATTTGAGGCTACAGACAGCTTGTTTATGATCCAAATATCGGCAGGAATAAGTGATGAGACTCAAAATAATTTCTATTTTGTGTTATTTGCTGAAAATTTAGTTTCAAAGATTATTTTCAAGGAAATAGAAATTGAAAATGATGATGGTGTCTTTAGTTTCCCGGTAACAACATATAATGATTATTTTGTTTCAGTAGTTTATCCGGAAGAAGTAATATTTATTAAAGAAAACAAAGGCGATAAAAAACTGCCAATACTAAAAGGATTAGAAGGCAAAATTAGGAAATTTGATAATCCTGTTTTAATGTTTACCAAATTTTATAAGCTATGAAAAAGGAGTTACTTTTATACAGAATATTAGTTTTAGTATTGATTACATTAAATGCTTTTTTGTTATATAAACATACTTGTAACAAAGATACTCGAGTTGATGATGCTTATGCAGATGTTGACAGGAATACATATGATAGCACTTTATTTCATGACATATATGATGCTGCAATGATATCAAATGGTATAAAAGTGGACAAAAATCTTACATTTATTTCTTCTACAGATAAAAAAATCACTTTAAACGAAATAATGAAAACGACTTCACTTATACTAGTTTTCGATTTTAACCATATTAATTGTAAAACTTGTTTTGAAGATGAGATGTTACGAATAATTGATGTTTCTAAAGAAATTGGGCAAAATAAAGTGATTTTTGTTTCCGAATTTGAGAACCAAAGGGAACAATATGTTCTTGAAAAAAAATACGGGATAAAAATATTAAGTATTGGTAATAATCAATTTGGATTGCCAATTGAAAATGAATATTACCCATTTGTTTTCACAATCGACTCAAGCTTTATTGCAAAGGATGTTTATATTCCAACAAAAGAATTTTTCTCAATGGGCGATATTTATTATAATATAGTTTACAATAAGTATTTTTCAGGGAAGTAACACCCTCGTTTTCCCCAACCTCGGGCGCATTTGCAATGCGTTCGCCCTCACTTTAAACCTTGTTCTCAATTATAATAAATCCTCATTCTCAAATCTATTTTTCGACCTCTCGTATGTTTGCAAAGTTATCAAAAAGAGCCATTAAAACTGATTTTGTATTTTAGTTTTTTAATGGGAAAAGGCAGGAGATTTATTTCGACCTAGATACATTTTAGAATGATATCCTCTGAAAGACAGCACCCCTGCCTTTTATTTTCTTACGAGTCTGGACAAAGTATCAAAGGCTGCATAAACACATATGCAAGCTTGCATTAAAAACGAGGAAAGACTGTGAAGAATATCCTGTTTTAGTATTAACTTTATAATCAATAGTATATGAAAGTTATTAAACAGAATGTTGGGATTGATGTCTCAAAAAAAGAATTGGCAGTATGCTTAACATTCCTTCGGGAAAATCTAAGTGTAAAAATTAAAGGCACAAAGAAGTTCAGTAATAATGAATTTGGTTTCAAGGCTATGATGGAGTGGCTTGAAAGAAAAAAAGATGCTGCCCTGCCTTTACATTTCACAATGGAACCTACAGGTGTATACCATGAAAGACTGTCATATTTTTTAAATGATATGGAGCAATTAGTACATATTGTATTAGGCAATAAAGCGAAAAAATATGCAGAAAGTTTAGACGTGAATTCAAAGACAGATAAACTTGACTCCAAAGCTTTGTCCCGTATGGGTGTGGAAAGGGTGTTGGAACTATGGAATCCTGGTTCACCTATATACCGCAAGCTAAAGGTTCTAACCAGAGAGCGAAGTGCAACTTTGAAGTTAAGGGTGATGATTAAAAATCAATTGGAAGCTATGCTACACTCTGCTTTTCCAAATAAGAAATCAGTCAATAGACTTAATAGATTGATAAAAGAGCTTAACAGTCAGTTGGTAAAAATTGAAAAGGATATAGATAAGCTGGTAAAAAATGATATTGAGCTCAAATCCAGGATATTGAAAATTACAACTATTCCTGGGGTAGGTTTTTTAACCGCAGTTATCGTTATTGCAGAAACAGACGGTTTTGCTTTAATTAAAAGTATAAAACAAATTGTTTCTTATGCTGGTCTGGACATAAAAATCAGGGAGTCAGGTAAATGGACAGGTAAATCAAAAATAACCAAATCAGGAAATGTACATATTAGAAAAGCCTTGTATTGGCCCGCTTATTCATCTGTTTCACACACACAAACATATAAAGTTTTTTATGAACGTTTATTTAATAGAAAGGAGATTTCCATGGTGGCATCAGTTGCTGTACAGCGAAAATTATTAGGGCTAATATATACGCTATGGAAAAATGGCACGGTTTATATAGATAATTATAAAAGTAAAATGGTGGCTTAACAAAAGAAAAACACAACACATTGAAATAAGGTAATCTTCAGGTAATGCAGAGACAAAGCCTTCTTTCGGTTTTTTTTACGAAGTAAAAAATAGTGGGAGAATGAACTCCCACTATACAAGATAGACTTCAGTTCAATGTGTCGACCAAAGCCTTCTTTCGGTTATGACAAAATTATATAAAAAAATTAAGAAATTATTTGGATTTTAACACAGTATCTTTCAGGAGCTAAAGCCCACCTGAAAGGACACCTAACCCTCTAACCTTTCCAACCTTTCCCACCCTTTTACCCCATTGTTAAAAAAAACATCCCAAAAAACTTGCATATTTCATTTTTTTTTGCTTCGTATATTGAAGCAAGTAAACAATTGCAAAACAGATAACTATTAACCGGCAAACCCTGATAAACGCACTTCGATACATGTTTCGTAAATAATTATCTTTAACCTTTTAAAATTTTGTATTATGAAGAAATTAAGCGTATTTTTATCAATTGTTGTAAGTGTAATGTTGTTTTTTGCTGTTGCAACTAGTAGTGTTTTTGCTGTACAGGTATCAGGCTCAAATTCATGCGAATATCAATTTACCAATTATGATGTGAATGAGGTTTGTTTCTGTTTGTGGAACGGTATTGAGGGTGATTTTTGTACATGTCCACAATGTACGTCTGTTGAAAAGTAATTAAGTGTTAAGGTGGGTGTCAAAAATAATATATTGTTATTTTATAGATATCCACCTAATATAATTGATTAATTACATAAAATATGAAGAAGATAGTACTTGGGGTTTTAATAATATTGATAGGTTGTAATGATCAAAATGACTCAATACAAGAAAAGCAAAGTGTTAAAGTGGTAACTAAAGATAAAATTGACGAGAGTTTATATGTAGATACTGATATTTCATTTGTGCAATTAGAAACTACAGAAGAATGTCTTTTAGGGTATATTATTAATATTGAAGTTACAGACGATTATATTTATATACTGGATAGAAATAGCTTTTTTGTTTTTACGAATACAGGAAAGTTCATTAAAAAAACTAAAAGAGGAAGAGGTCCCGGTGAGTTAACGAGAGCATTAAATTTTAGTATAGATACCGATAGAAATGAGATCTATATAATAGAGATGGGCAATCTTTTGCATATATACGATAACCTTGCCAATTATAAAGAAACACATAAATTGGACGGAAGCTTTATTGATGTAATGAGGCTTAATGATGATAATTTTATGTTCTATACTGCGCTTCCACCTAAATATGAGAATTTTCTAATTTCAATTTATAACATTAAAGATAAAACCATTACAGATAAATACATTTCATATGAAGGTTTACATATGAAAGATTTTTCCATATTAACGTACAATAACTTTTTTGTGAATGATGGTGAAATATTTTTTTCAGCATCCAACTCAAGAAACATATATAGTTACACGGGAGATAGCATGCAGATAACTTACTCAATAGATTTTCGTGACATGGAACCATCTGTTTCATATTTGAGCAAGTTTGATGATGTTATAAGTTTCAAAAAAATGGCATATAAAGATGATTATGTTGGCTTTATAAATTTTAGTTATAACTTTGATAAATTTTTGCTTGTTGGGCTTGAGTATAAAGACTTTAATTGCGGTATTAAATATAAGGATGAAGAAATTATGTATATGAGTTCAATTTCTGAGTTATTTGGTTTACCACAAACATCTTCATTTAAAAGACCCTGTAATGCAAATGGCAATCAATTTCACTTTGTGTATAATAATGATATTCTATTAAGCGATAATTTACAAAAAGAAGAAATGATTTTAGAAATTGATGGTAAAGTTATTCAAGTGAAAGAAAATAATAATCCTTTAATTGTTTCTCTTACAATTAAAGAATAGTACAATGAAACTAAGTTGGAATACTTTTTATTATATTCTTACAGCCCTATTAATTAGTCAATCCTTAGGAAGTATTTAAATTGTTGGCAATCAACATTAAAAAGTGGATAACTAGTCCTTTTGGATAGTGTTAGATTGCAAGGTTTTTCATATTTTAGATGAAAATCTTGCAGAATAATGAAAGGAAAATTACCAAACCAGGATCAAAAAAACATGTTCCGTCCAATACTAAAAGAAATCATCAATCCTAATCATGAATTGGTGGTTTTATCCCATCAGGTTGATTGGAGTGAATTTGAAAATAGTTTCAGTCCTTTGTATTCTCACACTGGTCAGCCGGGTGTACCAATCCGCACCATGGTTGGTTTGCTTCTATTAAAGAGAATTTACAACCTTGGAGATGAAACCGTAATGGAACAATGGCTTCAAAACCCATACTTTCAACATTTTTGTGGTGAAGCCGAATTTCAATGGGAATACCCATGCGACCCTTCGGATTTAGTGCATTTTCGTAAGCGTATTGGTGAGGATGGAGCTGAAAAAATATTTCAGTTATCAGTTCAAACAAGGAAAAAAGAAATTAGAACCAATGATGTGCTTATTGATACAACAGCACAGGAGAAAAACATCACTTACCCAACAGATGCCAAATTATTATTAAAAGTAATCCAACAGTGCAACAAAATTGCTAAAAAAGAAAATGTAATCCAACGCCAGACATACAAGCGTACCATGAAGAAACTGCTGCTCAAACAGCGTTTTGCCCACCACCCAAAGCGTAAAAAAGAAGCAAGGGCTGCATTGCGTAAGTTAAGGACAATAGCAGGAAGGTTGGTCAGGGAACTGGAAAGGGTGCTGAATGAACAAGCACTAAAACAACATGAAGAACAACTGATCAATTTTAATAAAGTAGTGGCACAACAAAAACAGGACAATAACAAAATTTACAGTTTGCACGAACCCTCTATATCTTGTATTGCCAAAGGAAAAGTGCATAAAAAATTTGAATTTGGGTCAAAAGTATCATTTGCTGTTGTTCCAGGTGTAAACATAATTGTGGGTATTAAGAACTTTAACGGTAATCCAAATGATAGCACCACCTTGCAACCTGCTCTTGACAATGTTGAGAAAATTAGTGGCATTAAATTTAAGAATGCCATTGTTGACAGAGGGTACAGGGGTAAGAAAGAGGTGAATGGCACAACAATAGTAACGCCAAAACCGCCAAATGCCAAACAGCCTTACACTAAGACAACTATGCGTAGAAAATGTAGGGCAAGGGCGGCTGTTGAACCAGTAATAGGACATGTAAAACATGATTGTCGCATGGCAAGAAATTACCTCAAAGGCACTATTGGAAACCATGTAAATGCAAATCTTGCAGCAGCAGGGTTCAATTTCAGGGGCTTACTCAGAAAAATCAAAGAAGAAATTCTTTGGTCACTATTTTTAATAGACAAAATAATGAGAGACAAAAGATTAAATATGTGTTATATTTGTTCGTAAGGATTGACTAATTAGTGTAATTATAATGCTATTACATAGCTTTAAAACAAACTTAGAAACAGAGTTTGATGCAAAATACTCACTTATCAAAAATGAATGTGATTTAGTTGAAGATATATTAATGAATAATTTAACAAATTCAAATGTTGGATTTAAATTTAGTGATGGTATTGTTGTAGAGGATACAGCTTATAACAAGGTAAAGTTAACAAATTTAATCAATAAAGAAAATGTTCTAATATATAGAATATCAGATACTCATTGTTACACATGTGATGTAGCTGGTATAAATAGTTTGTTGAGTACTAATTCAAAGATCCCTTATAATAGTATAGTTATAATAGGGTCATTCAATAATACTCAATTATTGAACTCCTATATTGCTGAAAATAATATTGAACATAGATGCTATAATCTCAAACAGAGTATAAATCTCAAAGCAGAAGAATTTAACTTCCCTTACTTTATTGTACTAAATAAGAATTTAGAAGTAATAAGTTGTTTTTTTCCGGAAAAGTCAAAACCATATTTAACAGAATATTATTTTTCTGGGATTGAGCATTTATTTGATAATTAATAGTAACCCCCTCGTCCTTGTTTCATGCCAGAGCCTGTCAAATAACACATTCGTCATCAGTCATAAACGAAATCAATAATCAGGCAAGCTAAGTTATGAATCGGATTATTAACAATCATCAAATTAGAGATTCTTTACTTGTTTCCGCAAAAAACCAACGCAAATCTGTTCAAAATGACAATACGAGTATAAACAGCCAAAAGCCAATACTACAACAAGGATATTTCCTAACTTAACACGAAAACACCCTCTTCAATTCATGTTTAAAACATATTATTATATTTCCTATATTTGTAGCTAGGTTGGAAAACAAATTGAAAAGCATTATTACCATTCATATTAGGCAAATGTTTTTCTGTAACATTTATTTAATAGTAATTATGCGATAGCCTTAATTAAAAATGAAATTTATAAAACCCTCGTTTATTGTATTATCGTTTGTAGCAATTATAGTGTTATTGTTGAGCATAAGTTCATGCGATTTATCGAATGCAAAAGATGCCGAAATAAAAACCGATAGTATCAACCCTCAACCCCAGCAAGTTTCAATAAGTTTACTTAAAAAAACAAGTTTTCCCTTGCAGATTGTTTCAACGGGTGTGATACATGCTACCCATAGTGCTCAACTTAGGTTTAACACATCGGGCGAAATTATCAAGATTAATATTAAAAATGGTGATATTGTAAAAAAGGGAATGTTGCTTGCACAACTGGAGAATGCAAAACAAAAACTAAATATCGAACGTGCAAACCAGGAAATAGAAGCAGCTAAAATTGAGCTTAGCTCGCAATTGCTTGGTTTTGGCGGCGTTGTTGGCGATACAACAAGTGTTAAAAGCAGTTTGTTGCAGAGTCTTAAAATACAAAGTGGATACAATCGCGCCAAGCTTAATCTAAAGCAGGCAAATCTGGAATATGAAAATACTTTATTGAAAGCTCCCTTTGCCGGAATAATAGCAGAGTTGAAGCTGCAATCAAATAATTTTGTTTCGCAATCTGATGTGTTTTGTACGCTTATGGATAATTCACGGTTTTTTGTTGTTTTCCAACTAATGGAATCAGAAATTACAAAAGTGCAAATAGGTCAAGCAATTGTTGCCATGCCATTGGTAAACACTTCATTGGGTATTAGAGGAAAGGTAAGTGAAATAAACCCTTTAATAGATGAGAATGGCTTGGTTGAGGTTAAGGCATCTTTAGTTTCTAATACAAAAATTAGAAAACAATTATTTGATGGCATGAATATGAAAGTAGTACTGGAGGAGATAGTTGCAAACCAGTTGGTTGTACCTAAACAGGCTGTGGTATTGCGCTCTAACAAAAAAGTAGTATTCACATTTAGAAACGGGCTTTCAAAATGGAATTATGTTACAATTACGGGTGAGAACACTAGTTGCTACAGCATAAGCGAAGGGCTTAATAGTGGCGATTCGATAATAATTAGCGGCAACCTCAATCTTGCTCACGATGCAAAAGTTGTAGTTGTACAAGCAAATAAACAACAATAATTGTGGTTAGGTTTTTAATAAAACGCCCAATAGCTGTTGTGGCAACATTAATTGCCTTTATTGCACTTGGTATTATTTCGGTTATTCGTATGCCTGTGTCATTGTTGCCTGATATCGATATTCCCGAAATTTCTATACGGGTTTATTATCCTGATATTGGAGCGCGCCAATTGGAAAATGCTGTTGTTATGCCTTTGCGCCGTAATCTGCTTCAAATTAATGGTTTAAAAGATATTGAAAGCGAAACACGGGATGCAGGAGCTATAATTACACTAAAGTTTAATCATGGTACAAACATCCATTATGCTTATATTGAAGCTAATGAGAAAATTGATGCAATGACGGCAGCATTTCCGCGAAATATGCCCCGACCAACCGTATTAAAAAAAGCAGCATCTGATATTCCTGTTTTCTATCTAAACATAGTTTACGATAGCAATTCAATTGTGGATAATAGTACTTTTTCTCAATTGAGCAGTTATGCTGAAAATGTAATTAAACGCAGGGTTGAACAGCTTGGTGAAGTTGCAATGGTCGACATTAACGGATTGGTTCATACTGTAGTTCAAATTGAGCCTGATAAATCAAAAATGCTTTCACTCGGAATTTCCAATGAGGATATTTACAGCATACTTTCAAAAAACAATATTAATTATGGTAGCCTGTTATTTAAAGACGGACAGTACAGGTATCAGGTACGGTTTACTTCTAAATTACGTACTGCTAAGGATATTAGTAATATTTATCTAAAAAGAGATAATCGAATCCTGCAAATTAAAGACATTGCCAACGTTAACATGGCAACTGCCGAACCTGATAGCTACAATATTTATAATAATGCAGATGGAATAACCCTGGCAATTTATAAACAGTCGGGAACACGTATGGAGATGGTACGTGAAAAGATGTTGGAAGTAGTAAAAGAACTCCAATTAGAAAATTCCGGCATAAAATTTGAACTTGGTCGCGATCAATCTGCTTTACTCAGTTATTCGCTTAAAAACCTGAAACAAACCTTGTTGTTGGGCATGATACTTGCCGTAATTGTTATGTTTTTTGTAATGCGAAACCGAAAGCTACCATGGCTCATTGCAATAAGCATTCCTGCTTCATTAATCATATCATTGTTTTTTATGGATATGTTTTCGGTCAGCATTAACATAATCTCACTTTCAGGATTAATTCTTGGTGTTGGAATGATGATTGATAATTCTATTATTGTTATTGATAACATAAACCAGTACAGGGAGCAAAAATATACTATTAATAATGCTTGTATTTTGGGTACAAACGAGGTGATTCGCCCATTAATAAGCTCTGTATTAACAACATGTGCAGTGTTTGTACCTTTAGTTTTTTTAAGTGGTATTGCAGGATCATTATTTATTGATCAGGCGTTGGCAGTTGCAATAAGTTTGTTGGTTTCACTATTTATCTCAATTATGGTATTGCCGGTATTGTTCCGTTTAGTACATGGTAAAAATTCAAACCAGGGGCATTTTATAGAGAAGAAGATGAAAATTGAGTTGCTTTATGAAAAGGCATTGTTGGTTGTGTTACGAAAAAGGGTGCTGTTTTTAGTGCTGTTTTTTATGCTTATTCCCATCGGGTTAATATTTTTTTATATCGTAGATAAACAGACCTTTCCTGATATTGAAGAAACTGAGATGCAAGTAAATTTAGAATGGAATGAACCTGTAAATCCACAGGAAAGTAAAAAACGTGTTTTGCAACTGCTTAATAAACTAAACACTCCTGTTGTAACAAGTACGGTTGCTATTGGTAAATCGCAGTTTATGCTTACTGGTGTTACCGATCAGTCAGAAACAGAAGCTTCCTTTTATTTTAGCACATCAAATATAGGTCATCTAAATAAATTGAAAAAAGAACTTACCACTAAAATTGGACTATTATTTCCCAATGCTGTAATTAAATTTATACCTGTCGATAATATTTTTCATCAGATATTTAATAATGATGATGCGCCTTTGGTTGCAAAAATCAGGCTGCAATCAGCTGAAAATAATAATAATGATATTTATACAGAGATTGCAAATTCAATTACCGATATTAATGGTTACGGGGATAAAAATCATGTACCAATTGTTGGTACAAGTTATGTCGTTAATATAAGCTTTGAACGGTTATTGATGTATGGAGTTGATTATCAGAAATTATTATCGAAGCTAAAGGCATTGTTGAGCAACTATAAAATTGGCTCATTATCAGCGAATAATAAATTTGTTGATATATTAATTGTTTCAGAAAATGCTGATTTGAATACGCTAATTGTAAATGAACATGTTAGAAATGAAAATAACAAGCTTATTCCGTTAAATATACTGGTTTCCATAAGCGAACAGTCAGTATTAAAGATTATTAGTGCTGATAAACTTGGCGAATATTTCCCTGTTGATGTAGAGGCTGATTTTTGGGACTACAAAACAGTAATAAGTAGGATAGTTAGTATGTATAAAGTAGATGATTCATTTACCCTAAGTTGGGGTGGTAGTATTTTTGACCGTATTGAGCTGTTTCGAGAATTTATGTTAGTATGGTTCGTGTCTATTTTACTATTATATTTTATTCTCGCAGCCCAGTTCGAATCACTAATACAACCAATAATTGTACTGCTTGAGGTTATGTTTGACATTTCAGGAGCACTAATTATGTTGGTTATTTTTAATTCATCGCTTAATGTTATGTCAGCTATTGGCATTGTTGTGATGAGCGGTATTGTTATTAATGATTCAATTTTGAAAATTGACACTATTAATAGAGTGTACAGGTCGGGGAGTACGCTAAAACAAGCAATAATACAGGGTGGTGGTCGTAGGTTTAAACCAATAGTAATGACGAGTATAACTACAATCTTAGCATTAATTCCAATGTTGTTTTTGTCAGGCATGGGGGTTGACCTACAGCTTCCGCTTGCACTTTCTGTAATAGGAGGTCTGTTTATCGGCACTTTTGTCAGCCTGTTTTTTATTCCGGTGTTTTATTTTATTGTATTTAAAAAAAAGAATATTAGTATAGTGTACTAGTTTTTTTTATGAAATGAAGAATTAAAACTTATTAATAATCGGTGTAATTATGTTTATTTAAAATATCCAGGAGCAATTTTATAAGTATCGTATTTTACAAGATCATTATATTTAATTACACTTTTAACTTCATCTACATAGGCTTCTCTTCGTTCAGAGTAATCGATTAAATAATTTACCAGAATAAAAGGGTCACTTGTCTTAAGTCTTTCAGCTCTAAAATCTGTAAAAGGGCCTCCAGTTGATAAAGTTGTATAGTAAGCATCAATAGCCTCCTCCAAATTATTAAACTTTCTCAAATATACTTTTGTACCATTTCTTGTTGATGAAGCTTCAATTCTTTCCTGATTAGGATCGAATGACCAAAGACCAAACGGATTATTTGCATCGAGAAAAAATCTTGAAGTACCCCAAGCACTTTCAATTGCTGCTTGCGCAAGTACGATACTCACCGGAAATGTGTGAAGCCTACTTTTAAGCATTTCAATATTATTGGCTTTATATTTTACTTTCAAACTTTCGATAAACGATTTCTCGTCAGGTGCTAATTCAGGTTTTAGTGACAAAGAGTTAACTCTCTGAAGTAGTATAGCAAGTTCTTCTTTTGCAACTAATACAGCAGGTAACATCATGTCAAAAAATTTCTGCTTTTTTTCAACTACCGGTAGATTATTTAATGAAATAGCACTTGTATATACAAATGGTATTACTAATGAATCATTGATGGGAACTATATCACTGGCAGCATTAATAGGTTTTTCAATAATTTTTATTCTTTCGCCCGAATTACGATTGGCTGAGGCAGTCAAATATATGAATAGTGAAAAAAATATAATACTTGTCGCTTTTATATTATAGTTCATAATAAGATTATGTTATTGTGTAAGCCAAAAATATAAAAATAAATCATTAATTTGTTACATTTGTTTTTTCAAAAAATTACCTAGTGAAAGCAACATCAAATTTTGTACTCAAAAGTATGGGCTGGGAAATTAAAAACCAAATACCTAATAATATAAAAAAAGCTGTTATCATAGTTGCGCCTCATACAAGTTTATGGGATACTGTTATGGGTAAAATTGGCTTTTGGCATATGGAAGTGGACTCAAAGTTATTGATTAAAGGCGAAGCTTTTAGTTGGCCATTTGGAGGCTTTTTAAAAATGATTGGTGGTATGCCTGTTAATAGAAGTAAATCAACAAAGTTGACAGATACAGTTGCCAAAATGTTCGATGAACACGAATCATTATTCATTACCATAACTCCCGAAGGCACCCGTAGGCTGGTAAAAGAGTGGAAACGAGGGTTTTACTATATTGCAGTAGCAGCTAATGTACCAATAGTATTGGGTGTGCTTGATTATAAAAATAAAACTGGAGGAATGAAAAAGTTATTTTATCCAACAGGAGATATTGAAAAGGATCTTGTTGAGATACAATCTTTTTATAAAGGAATTGAGGGTAAGAACCCTGAAAAGTCAAAAATATTTGATTAGAGATCGTAATCTTCCGCTCAAGATTGAAAACAAATGAATAAGTTCAAAATAAGCATCAGAAAAAGTGCATTCTTCATTTTATTAGCAATAGCTACTTTAACTATGTTTTCCATTAGTGCTTTGTGGGTTGTTACCGAAATTATAAAATCGAAGAAAAAGCTGGCAGAAATAAGTGAGTTTTATGAAGCTGACCAGTGCGAAATAATTAAAAGTGAAGTAACTAATGTAGTTTCATTAATTAATTATTCTCGAAAATATAATAATAATAATAAAAGTAAAAATGAACTGCAAAACGAGATATTGGATTTTGTTAGTAAAATCAGACTAAATCATGGAGGATATATTTTTATAAATACTTATGACGGGAGAGCATTAATTTTTGATGGTGTAAAAATTATTGGAGAAAAAAATATAAGGGACATTACGGATCCGGATGGATTAAAAATATTTGATATTGAATTAAATACAATTAATAATCCAACCGGTGGATATTTTAAATATAAATTTAAAAGGCTTGATACTTTCAAACCGGTTCCAAAATTATCGTATGTATATGGCTACAAAGATTGGGAATGGATTATTGGGGCAGGGGTTTATCTTGACGATCTAAACCTGATTATTCAGGATAGAAAAAACCAGCATTATGCAGCGTTGTTTAAAAAGGTACTTTACATTATAATATTATTTGTGGTGCTTTTGCTTGTGCTTATTGGAGTTACAATGATTCTTCATGGGTTAATTAAAAAAGAATTTGATGTTTTCATGTCATTTTTTAGTAAAACGCCAAAGGAAGATGCTTTCATAGAACGTAACAAATTAAATGTAGAAGAGTTTATAGAATTGGCTCATTCGGCAAACATCATGATAAAACAACGCAGGGTATCTGAAAAGCTTTTAAAAAAAGAGCGTGATAATGCTCGTAAATATTTAGATATTGCTGATGTGATAATCTTAGCTTTAGACACAAAGGGGATTGTTACTCTAATCAATAAGAAAGGTTGCAAAACATTAGGGTTTAATGAGGAGGCCATACTTGGAAAGAGCTGGTTTAGCAACTTTATTCCACTTGCCGAAAAACAGAATTTGCACACTAGATTTTTAAAAGTAATTTCCGGTGATAACAATCTGGCATTTGAAAACTATGAAAGCAAGATTATAACCAGATCAGGCCAAGAAAAGATAATTTTATGGAAAAATACTCTTCTTTATGATAGCAACGGATTAATAACGGGTAGTTTAAGTTCTGGAAAAGATGTAACGAAAATTAAAACAGTAGAAGATTCGTATTTCGAGAGTGAAGAAAAGTATAAATTGCTTTTTGATAAAACAAGTGACCCGGTTTTGTTAATTGGAAGAAATAATACTTTTATTGATTGTAACGATGCTACTCTAACGATACTAAAATTGGAAAAAAAGGAAGATCTTATCGGAACACATCCCAATACTATTTCTCCTGTTTTACAACCCGATGGCAGTTTATCTATTACTAAAGCATCTGAAAATATTGCCAATGCAAGGAGAGAAGGCTTTTTTAGGTTTGAATGGCTTCATATTAACAAAAACAAAGAAACTTTTCATGTTGATGTTTCACTTACATCAATACCCATATCAGGAGTTGATTACCTACATGTTGTATGGCGCGATATATCTGAAAAGAAAAAACAAGATCAAGAACTTTTAATTGCAAAAGAAAAGGCTGAGCAAAGCGATGATATAAAAACCTCATTTTTGCATAATATTCAGCATGAAATCAGGACTCCGCTGAATGCTATGATGGGATTCTCGCAATTGCTAAAGAATGAAAGCATTGATAAGAAAGAGTCTGAAGAATACTTTGACGCTATAATTAAATCAGGAGCTATGCTGAACAAGATTATAGATGAAATTATTGATTTTTCAAGATTACAAGCAGGTATAATTTTTCTTAAGAACGATATTACGGAATTAAAAAAGCTATTGTCAGATATTTATAAGGATCATTTTTTAAATTTTCAGAATAAGCAAGTTAAGTTTAAATTTAATGTTTGCCCTTCTAACAATAATACTATTATTAATATAGACATTGAAAGAATAAAGCAAGTTATTGGTTATTTAATTGACAATGCTTTAAAATTTACTGAAAAAGGTGCTGTTGAAATTGGATATACTATTTCAAACAATAATGTTACATTTTGTGTAACTGATACAGGTGTTGGAATAGAGAAAAAGAATTATAAGACTATATTTGAGAAGTTTAACAGACTAACTCATAAACATTCAGAAAAAATTTATGGAGGTAGTGGGCTGGGATTAAGCATATCTAAAACTATACTTGATTATATTGGCGGCAAAATTTGGGTTGAATCAGAAGTCGACAGAGGGTCTAAGTTCTTATTTACAGTTCCTTACAAGCCTCTGGAAATATCCGAAGAAATACAGAAACATTGGATGGATGGATGTATTATTACGATTGTGACAAACAAAAATGCTGAGTTTAATTTGATTTCAAAAGTACTAAAGAATAGTGGCGTCAACCTAATACACATAAAAAGTAGCATGGATGCCATCAAATATTGTCAGGATAATTATAGTACTGACCTTATGATTATTGATGTTAATCTAACTGGTATGAATGGTATTACAACTACAAAAGCTATTAAAGCTTTCAGGAAGGAATTACCAATTATTGCTATGATTACGCATGGTCAAAAGGAACTAACCAAAGAAGCAGCTTTAATTGCGGGATGTAATGATTATTTCTCATTAACAGATTCAAAAAAAACTATTTGGCTAACATTAGCTCAATATATCAATAAAAGTATGTTTGCTAATACTGAAATGAGTTAAGAGAACATCCAATGAAAAACAAACTTATTTTCATTATTATACTCTAATGTTGGAAATGGAATTTTCACAAAGCTAAGTGCCTTAAAAACAAATCTTACAAACGACGAGTTTGAGTTAATTCGAGTCCAGTCAATATCAAGCGAAAAATAATATTGACGTGTCCGCTTGTAGTAAGGTAATACATTTCCGTTCCATTCAAAAGGATTTGAATATGATCCGATCATCCCTTTTGCTCCATAGCCAACCGCGACATTTATCCACTTAGGGAACTTTGTTTCATTTCTTAAGAATGAATTAATGTTTGCTGATAACCAATATGTTTGTCCATTATAATCTTTCAACATCTGTTGTAGTGCTGTTTCTCCTAGTAAATCAGGTCGATATTTTGCAAATTCAGTTGGATGATATGAAAACTTTAATCTAATTCGCTGCTCTTTCCAAAGCAATTGTTGGCCAGTAAAAAATGTTGCTCCTGCAGTGTTTGCAATCAGATCACCTGGTGAGGCTCCCCAATCATCCGAAAAACCATCCAGGATTTCAATCACTGTCATTGCCGACCATCCCATTAAACCGGCATACAGTGCCGACTTATTATTATTAACCCCAGCCCATCGTAACGACCAAAAAGCATAATTGCTCATTATGTAAGCTGTAGTTGAATGTCCAAATTTATCAACTTGCAGCCAAGCTTGATTATCGTTGTACCAATGAAATGATGTTAGTTTATTATCCTTATACCAACCAAAATACAGAACACCTAAAGTTGTTGCATAAAGCCCTGCTCCCGTAAAAATAACAGTATTTAATCGGGATTTATTTAGTGTATCAGGATATGCTTGTATAGGTTGGCAGTTAACTGATAACGTTAGTGTTATCAATAAAAACAAAGCTATTGAAAATATGTTTTTCTTCAGCCGACTCATATTTATGAATACTTTTCAAGGATACTATAAATTAATACTTTTTTTTCAGATAATAGTTCATCGCTTTTTGCTTCGGCCAGGAATCGTAAGTATGGTTCTGTATTAGATGGTCTAATATTAAACCACCAATCTTTAAATTCAAGCCTGTACCCATCAAAATCAAAAAATTTAACAGGGGGTTCACTATCGTTAAAATATGCTAGTACTGCGTCCATGGCTTTTTGCTTTTCTTCGATAACAAAATTCACCTCGCCAGTATTTGCATATGATGATATTCTATTCATTAATTCTGAAAATGAGATGCCCTCAGTATTATATTTTTTTACAATATTCAAAACTATTAATGCTGCCAGCAATCCACTATCTGAGTAATAAAAGTCGCGAAAATAATAATGTCCTGCTAACTCTCCACCATAGATACCATCAATTTCTTTGAGCTTAGTTGCTCCAAATGTCCTTCCCACTTTCCAGATTTCTAGTTCGGTATTAAACATTTGTAAATATTCACCAACGGCCTTCGATGTTCTGATATCCTGAACAACTTTTCCTTTTTCTTTTCTTTCTTCAAAAAAATAATGCCCCAACAATGCAATGATTAAATCAGGTGAAACAAATTTGCCAAATTCATCAATAAACATAACCCTGTCTGCATCACCATCAAATATCACCCCTATATCACTACTATTTTTTATAACTTGTTTTTTAATCTGAGTCTGATTTTTCACTTCCAACGGGTTAGGGTTATGGCCGGGAAATAAACCATCCATTACATCATTAATATAATTAGGTTTTTCACCAAAAAGATCTTTGGCAAACAAGGCCGCCATTCCATTGGAGCAATCAATAGAAATATTTAAGCTCAAATAATCATGCTTATATTCACTAAGGAATTTAACATAATCATCAGAAAATAGATACTTTGAAATACTCCCTTTGCTCTTTTTAACAATACTAGTATTACTTTCAACCAGCTTCTCCAAAGTGTTTAATCCTGTATCATATCCAATTGGGGCCACATTTTTACCGGAAAATTTTAGGCCATTGTATTCACTGGAATTGTGCGATGCTGTTATCATAAGTGAAAACTCAAATTCAAATTTCCCGGTTCCCCAGTAAATCATTGGGGTTGTTGTTAAGGAGGCATCAAATACATCAGCTCCGGAATCGGTAATGCCATTGGCTAAGGCAGCAAAAAAAGCATCTGACGAAAGTCTTATATCCCTTCCTATGAGTATCTTTCTAGCATTAAAAACCTGAGGAATAAAATAGCCTATTCTGTAAGCAATATCCTCATTTATATCACTACCCCACAATCCTCGTATGTCATATGCTTTAAATGCTTTCATTATTTATAAATTTTCATATTATCAAGTGCTTTTTGGTATTTACGCGCGTTACTGTTGTGCTGCACATTTGTTTTTGCAAAAACATGATAACCAGACAGATCATCTTTAGCACAAAAATAAAGATATCCATCATTTTGATTATTAAGCACTGCATCAATTGATGAAATAGAAGGTATGCAGATGGGTCCGGGAGGTAATCCTCTATATTTATATGTATTGTATGGTGAATCAAAATCCTTATGCGCATTTAGTACACGTTTAATACTATAATCACCAAGCGCAAATATTAATGTAGGATCAGCCTGAAGCCTCCATCCCTTGTCGAGTCGGTTTATGTAAACACCTGCAATCATTGGTTTCTCGTTACTTTTATTACTTTCTTTTTCAACTATGGAAGCAAGGGTTACAACTTCAGGGATACTCATGCCCAACTTTTCAGCTTTGTAGATTCTGTTGGCATTCCAGAAGTTAAGATATTCTTCATACATCCTTTTTACAAGCCCAACTGCTGATGTGTTCCAATAAAACTCATATGTATCTGGGATGAATATTGTTGAAATAGTTTCAAGAGATAACCCCATAGAATTAATTACTTCCTGATTTGTAAACTCAGTAATAAGAGATATGGAATCAGCTTCAATTTGTTGACTAATTCTACCGGCTAATTGGTAGATATCTCTGATATTATTAAAGATTACCTTTACGGGAATCTGGTCGCCTGATCGTAATAATTTTATAAGTTTATCATTTGTCATGCCATCCTTAAGTACATAGTGGCCCGGCTTTATCAAATCGGGATACTTCTTTTTTTCTGCCCACCATATAAAGTTGTTTCTATGTATTATTAGTCCTTTTTCAAAAAGCAATTGCTTTACATTTTCAAAGGTTGACCCGGATGGTATATAAATTGAAACGTTCTTTTTGTCAGGAGTCCATATATTTGGCTTGTAAATTATTTGATAAAGAAGATATCCTCCGGCTGCTGCAACTATCAGTATGAAAATAATTATAGTTACTGATAATTTCCAATACGATTTTTTGCTCTTTTTGTCAATACTGTATTTTGAATGATAGTATGCCATGGTTTGGTTGGTTTTAATTCATCGCTAATTTTTAAGTATTAGTAAATAATAATTGATACAGGTGCTCATCAACCCAATTGTTACTTACTAAATTCCAATCTTTTTTAATACCTGATTCTATAAATTTTCTACTTTTAAAAAGATTAATACTATCAATATTATTCTGCCCTATATTGCAATATATTTGGTGAAGATTCAGGTGTGAGTACATATATTTGATAAGAATATCCAAAGCAGTTCCTGCATAACCCTTTTTTCGTTGGACTTCAATAATTGAAATGCCAATTCCAGCTCTTTTATTATGTGCATCAAAGTCAAAAATATCAATAGTTCCAACTTTCTTTGCTGTTTCAACTCCATCAAGTTCAATTATGAACCTCAACTGTTTTGCAGAGTATATATCTTTATCGTTAAGCAAAATGTATTGTTCAATATCAAAGCGTGAAAACGGATTATTGGTGTTGCTCACGTGCCATAAATTGCTATCATTCTCGATGTTAAGCAAAAAATCAATATCTTCAGGTTCAGGTATTCTTAATCGTATATTATCTTTTGTAAGCATTTTATATACTATATATTTATATTGAAAAAGCGGATAAATTTAAATAATTTTTCATGATGAATACAGTTATGTTTGTTTTATTATTTCAATTATATTCCATTTGCAATAAATTATATTATTAACTATTAATCAGTCACGCTTTCTGAATACAATTTATAATCTATCTAAACTGCATCAAAATGGTTTAAAAACAGCATAATATGGATTTTATTTATTTTAATCAAAAGAATATCATTATGTTTGGCGGCTATTTTGCAACGCTTTAGAAAGAGTGATTGTCAAATATTAAATATGAACCAAAACTTATTAATTAGCAGGCTAAAAATTTGATCATAATAAAAAAAAAGGCTTGCTCAACTTTTTATTAAAAACTTAAAACATGAAAAAACGAATTACATCTTTACTAAAATCAACATGGGTAGCTTTGCTGATTTTAACCTTCACAGGATTATCTGCCCAAGACAGTAATATTCGATTTGAAAATAATTGGGGTGATCAAGGTATTACAATTAAAACACAAGACAGAAGTGGACTAGTAATAAATTCTTCTATTAAGTCTTACAATATTAGTAAAACTGTTGTTGGTACCAAATCTATGCAAACAATTACTACCGGTGGAGTTTTACTTCAAAATAATGAAGGAGCACCAAATATTCCTTCTTATAGTAATTATATAGCTATTCCACAGGGAGCTACAGTTACTGTAAAAGTAATTCGTAAGCAAGTTGAACAAGTTGACAATATTTTAATTGCTCCGGCACCTGTTATTCCAAAAGATGATGATATTGGACCATTAGTATTTAATATGGATGAAAAGATTTATTCTAAAAATCAATTTTATCCTAATGAAATAGTTAAGGTATCTAGCCCTTCAAAAATTAGAGGAGTAGATGTCGTAATGGTAGCTGTTAGTCCTTTTCAATATAACCCTGTAACTAAACAAATGATAGTTAATCGTGATATTGAAATTGAAATAACATTTGAAGGTGGAAACGGTCATTTTGGTGAAGACAGACTTAGAAATCGCTGGTGGGATCCTATATTACATGATGCAATTCTAAATCAGTCATCTATACCTGAAATAACTGGAAACAACAGGTCAACTAAAGATGTTGGTTACGAATATTTAATTATTGTTCCTGATGACCCCATATTTATTTCATGGGCTGATTCTCTAAAAGAGTTTAGAATTAGACAGGGTATTACAACTAATGTTCTTACAACAACTGAGGTTGGAGGAAATACAGTGGCGGCAATCGAAGGGTATGTTAATAATGCATATAACACATGGGATATACCACCTGCTGCTGTTTTATTAATGGCCGATTATGGTACTTCAGGTAATACAATCATATCCCCTATTTATAATAATTATTGTGTAAGCGACAATATTTTTGCAGATGTTGATAATGATCAAATGCCTGACGTTATTTTTGCAAGGATGACAGCACAAAATGAAGAACATCTGGAGACTTTTGTAACCAAAGTGCTTAATTACGAAAGAAATCCACCTACAAGTCCTGATTTTTATAATCACCCAATAACGGCATTAGGATGGCAAACAGAAAGATGGTTCCAGGTTTGTTCTGAAACCGTTGGTGGATATTTTCAAAATGTTCATTCAAAAGACCCCGTTAGAATTAATGCTGTTTACCAGGGTAATCCAAATTCTGATCCATGGTCAACTGCAACAAATACAAGTACTATAATAGATTATTTTGGACCTAATGGATTAGGATATATTCCTGCAACACCTGCTGAACTTGGTGGATGGAATGGGGGAAGTGCTTCGGATGTAAATAATGCTCTTAATAGTGGTGCTTTTATACTCCAACACCGTGACCATGGTGGTACAACCGGATGGGGTGAACCAAATTATGGTAGTAATGATATTAACGGATTAAACAACACTGACCTTTCTTTTATTTTTTCAATTAATTGCCTTACAGGAAAATATAATATTTCTGGAGAGTGTTTTGCCGAGAAATTTCATAGATATAAATATAATGGAAACAACTCTGGTGCCCTTGGACTTATTGCTGCTTCAGAAGTTTCGTATTCCTTTGTAAATGATACTTATGTATGGGGTTTGTATGATAATATGTGGCCCGATTTCTTACCTGATTATGGAACTACACCTGACTCAAGAGATGTGTTACCAGCATTTGGAAATGCAGGAGGTAAATACTTCCTGCAACAATCATCATGGCCATACAATACAAGCAATAAAGAAGTTACATATAATCTTTTTCATCATCATGGTGATGCTTTTTCCGTTGTGTATTCAGAGGTTCCTCAGTCTCTTACTGTTGTTCATGAACCAGGTATTATTGCAGGTGAAACAAGCTTCCAGGTAACTGCTAATGCTGGTTCTTTTATTGCATTAACTGTTAACAACGAAATTATAGGAACTGCTGTAGGAACAGGATCTCCAGTTACTATTTCAATAGCAGCTCAGATGCCTCCCAACCAAATTCTTGTAACTATAACCAAGCAAAATTATTATCGCTATGAATCATTTGTAGATGTGATACCACCATCGGGGCCATATGTTATTTTTAACGATTTAACTATTGATGATATAAATGGTAATGGCAACGGTATAATGGAAACCGGAGAATCTATAATGGCAACAATAGCAATGAAAAATATTGGTGTTGAAGAGGGAGTAAATATTACAGTAACTATTACAACCGATGATGATTATATTACAATTACAGATGGTACTGAAGATTATGGTAATATAAGTGCTGGTTCAACTTCTGCTATGCCTAACGGTTTTGCATGGGATGTGGCAAATAATATCCCCGATTTACATGATGTTATGTTTAATATTGAGACAACTGACGGCACTGAAATATGGACTTCAACAATGAGTATAACAGGTTATGCTCCTTCTCTTGCTGTTGGACAAATTACTATTGATGATGTTGATCAGGGTAATGGAAACGGAAGTCTGGATCCTGGCGAAACAGTTGATATAATTATTAAAACAAATAATGTAGGTTCTTATGTTGCTGTTAATACGATAGGAACTTTTGCATCAACAAGTCCATTCGTAACTGTTAATAATAGCGAATTTAATATGGGTGATATTGAAAGTGGGTCAATGGGAACGGCTACATTTAATATTACAATTTCAGAAGCAACACCATTAGCAACAATAGTTGATTTTAATTATAGTGCAGTATCTGGCGAATATGATGCAGTTTCTAGCTTCTCCAAACCTGTTGGTTTGATCGTAGAAGATTGGGAATCAGGTGACATGAGCCAATTTGATTGGGAAACCGGTGGAAATATTGACTGGTTTGTTACTACAAGTGACCCATACGAAGGACAGTATTGTAACAAGTCAGGAGCTATAAGCCACAGTCAAAATAGCTATTTGTCAGTTACATATGATGTTTCTGCTGATGATAGTATTTCGTTTTATGCTATGGTAAGTTCAGAGCCTTCTTACGACTATTTCAGATTTTATATTGATGGAGTGATGAGGATGAATTGGTCCGGAGAAAAGTCATGGCAAAGAGTTGCAATTCCTGTAAGTGAAGGAACTCATATTTTTAAATGGGAATATACTAAAGATGTTTCAGCTACTTCTGGAGAAGATTGTGCGAGACTGGATTACATTATAATGCCAGTACCTCTTGTAACATCGGCATATGCTGGTCAAGATGCTGAATTTTGTGAGACAGATATAATGCAATGTGATGGTTCGGCTACATATTGCGATTCAACATGTTGGACAACTTCCGGTACCGGAACGTTTAATGATGTTTTGATATCAACACCAATTTATCAGCCAAGTAGTGAAGATATAGATGCAGGACTTGTGGTGCTGACTTTTACTGGCCATGGTCCAACAGGAACAGTTAGTGATAATGTTACTTTCACAATTGGAAAAACACCTATTGCTTATGCTGGTGAAACAGCTGAGATGTGTAGTGATGTACCATATACTATAGCTGATGCTTATGCAGAAAACTATGATAGCATTGAGTGGACAACGCTTGGTGATGGAACTTTTGATGATGCAGGTACTATGAACCCAATTTATACACCCGGACCAACTGATATTGAAAATGGTATTACATCATTAGTTTTAACTGCCAGCGGAGCAGAATCATGTGGACCAATGACCGATCAACTTGAGTTAACAATTTCTGCAGCACCAAGTGCTTTTGCAGGAGTTGATGTTAGTATATGCTCAATGCCATATGCTTTAAGTGAAGCGTCTGCAGAAAACTACAATTCGCTTGAATGGACAACTTCAGGTGATGGTGCTTTTGATGATGATACAGTATTAAATCCAATTTATACACCAGGGCCAACAGATATCGAAAATGGTAACACATTATTAACTTTAACTGTTGTTGGAGCGGAAGTATGTGGAACAATAACTGCACAGGTAGAATTAACAATTTCAGCTGCCCCAACTGTTAATGCAGGAATTGATGCTACTGTATGTTCAACACAATATACTTTAACTGATGCATTTGCAGAAAACTACAATTCGCTTGAATGGACAACCTCAGGTGATGGTGCTTTTGATGATAATACAGTATTAAATCCAATTTATACACCAGGGCCAACAGATATCGAAAATGGTAATACATTATTAACTTTAACTGTTGTTGGAGCGGAAGTATGTGGAACAGTAGCTGATCAAGTTGAGTTAACAATTTTTGAAACAACTACAGCAAATGCAGGAGTTGATGCAGATATTTGCCCAGGACTTAACTATACTTTAAGTGATGCAACTGCTTCAAATTATGTGGCCATTGAATGGTCAACTAGTGGTGATGGCACATTTGACGATACTACTAGTGAACATCCTGTGTACACACCAGGTGAAAATGATAAATTTAGTAAAGAAGTTGTACTAACATTAACAGCTGCAACTGGAAATGATTGTCCTATAGTTGTTGATGAAATGCTTCTAACTTTATACTGTACTGGAGTTGACATTAATAATCAGGGTAGCATATCATTATATCCTAATCCGAATGATGGTAGATTTACTCTAAAGCTTGAAAGTATATCTAATGAATATGTTGATATTATGATTTATAGCCCTATTGGCAAACTTGTTTATAACAAATCAGATGTACTACCTGGTGAAAATTACCGTAGTTTAATTGATTTGGATGTGCTTCCTGGAATTTACACAATCAAAATTGAAGGAAATACTACTAACATAACAAAAAAAATCATAATTAAATAGGTGATTTACTGAGGAATTACTAAGTCGTATATGATTTAGAAGTTCAAATTAAGTAAAGATTTTTATTCATCCCGCTGAAAGATTTTTTCAACAAATAAGAGAAAATATCTTTTAGCGGGTTTTTTATATACTTTTGCACTTCCATAATATTTCTTAAGAAAGATGATTGAGCAATTATTATTAAATACTTTACATAGTGCTGTGTCAAGTCTTTACGGACAAGATATTCAAAGCAATCATGCTCAGGTTCAAAAAACACGACCTGAGTTTGAAGGTGATTATACTATAGTTGTTTTCCCTTTATTAAGAATATCTAAAAAAGGACCTGAACAAACAGCTGAGGAAATTGGTAGTTATTTAGTAAATAACCTTGTTGAGGTAACAAATTTTAATATTATTAAAGGATTCCTGAATCTTTCGATATCTCATATGTATTGGAAAGAGTTTTTTCTTGAGAATCATACTAATAGCAGTTATGGTCGTCATGATGAAACAAGCAATGACCCTTTTGTTTTAGAATATTCTTCTCCAAATACTAATAAGCCACTTCATTTGGGGCATATTAGAAATAATTTGCTTGGTTGGTCGGTTGCCGAAATATTACAAAATAGTGGCCAAAAAGTTGTTAGAGTAAATCTTGTTAATGACAGGGGTATCCATATTTGTAAATCGATGCTTGCATGGCAAAAGTGGGGAAATGGTATTACTCCGGAAGCTTCGAATACTAAAGGGGATAAGCTTGTTGGTGATTATTATGTTCTTTTTGATAAAAATTATAAAAAAGAAATATCATCTCTAGTGGATAATGGTATAACCATTGATGAAGCTACCAAAACTTCCAGCCTTATTGTTGAAGCAAAGCTAATGCTTAAAGATTGGGAAGATGGTAAGGCTGATGTGAGAGAACTTTGGAAAACTATGAACAGTTGGGTTTACAATGGTTTTTATACAACATACGAACGAATGGGGATAACTTTCGACAAAGTATATTATGAGTCGGAAACTTATTTGTTAGGCAAAAAGCTTGTGGAAGAAGGGCTTAAATCAGGAATACTTATAAAGAAAGCCGATGGATCAATTTGGTGTGACTTGATTGAAGATGGTTTAGATGAAAAATTACTTCTAAGAGCAGATGGAACGTCAGTGTACATGACTCAGGATTTAGGGACTGCTCAACTTCGTTACGATGATTATCATCCTTCAAAATTAATTTATGTAGTTGGTAATGAGCAAAATTATCATTTTGATGTTCTTAAGCTTATACTTATTAAGCTTGGTAGAGCTTGGGCCGAAAACATTGTGCACCTAAATTATGGTATGGTGGAGCTTCCTGATGGAAAAATGAAATCCAGAGAAGGAACGGTTGTGGATGCAGATGACCTTATGGATGAAATGTATTTAACAGCAAAAAGAACTTCTGAAGAATTAGGTAAATTTGATGATTTTAGCGCTGAGGAAGCAAAAGAGCTTTATGATATAATAAGCATGGGGGCTCTAAAATATTTTATTCTAAAAGTTGATCCCAAAAAAACTATGACATTCAATCCGGTTGAATCAATTGATTTTAATGGTAATACCGGGCCTTTCATTCAATATACATACGCTCGGATAAGGTCTATAGTTAGAAAATCAGGGAAACTTAAAATAGTTAGTATCTTTAAAATTGACGATGATCTCGACTTTGAGCCTAAGGAAATATCTTTGTTGAAATTATTGCACGATTATAAGGATACTACAAAGCTGGCAGCTGATAATCTTAGTCCTGCTCTTATTGCAAATTATGCTTATGAACTAGCTAAAGAATACAATCAATTTTATCATGAAGTTGTTATTCTAAAAGAAGCTGATGAAAATAAAAGAAACTTTAGAATTGCACTTTCAAAATTTGTTGGCAACACATTAAAATCATCAATGGCTTTGCTGGGCATACAAGTGCCAGAAAGAATGTAATAACCAATAACCAATAACTAATAACCAATAACCAATAATCCATAACCAATAACCAACAACCAATAACCAATAACCAACAACCAATAACCAATAACTACCCACTCATGTCACGACGAAAACAACCACTTCCTTTTTTTGAAAAAGCTGAAATAACTGATGCAGCTGCTGAAGGCAAAAGTATTACCCGAATTGATGAAAGAGTAATCTTTGTTCCTTTTTCAGCACCTGGTGATATTGTTGATATCCAGGTATATAAAAAAAGAAAATCATATCTTGAAGGTAGAATAACCAAATTTCATACTTATTCAAAGCAAAGAGTTGAACCCCGTTGTTCGCACTTTGGTTTATGCGGGGGGTGCAAGTGGCAGCATGTAGCCTATGAAAACCAGTTAATTAACAAGCAAAAACAGGTTAAGGATAATTTTGATCGAATTGCTAAAGTGCCAGTTGGGGAATTTCTTCCAATAATTGGTGCTGATAACGAATATTATTACCGTAATAAGTTAGAATATACTTTCTCTGATAGAAGATGGTTAACTGATTTGGATGCTCCAAAGGAGGAAGGTGGTCCGACGGATACAAATGGACTTGGGTTTCATTTGCCAGGAATGTTCGATAAAATTCTTGATATTGAACATTGCTACCTCCAAAAAGATCCATCAAATAATATACGCTTGGCAATCAAAGAATACGCTCTTGAGAATGGTCTTGAATTCTTTAACGTTAGAAACTATGAAGGCTTTTTACGAAATCTGATTATTCGCACATCTTCAACAGGTGATTTAATGGTGATTGTAGTGTTTAGGTATGATGATTTAGACATTGCTGATTTTTTACAGGCCATTGCTGATAAATTTCCAGAGATTACCTCACTTATGTATGTGATTAATGAAAAGCTTAATGATACAATATGGGATCTTGAGGTAAAATTGTTTAAAGGCAAACCATATTTGTATGAAGAGATGAAGCCTGCAATAGCTGGAAGTGATAACTTAAAATTCAATATAGGTCCGGTTTCATTTTACCAAACTAATCCTGAACAGGCATTCAAATTATACAAAGCTGCTTTTAATTTTTCTGATTTTTCAGGTAATGAACTCGTTTACGACTTATATACCGGAACAGGCACAATAGCTGCATTTATATCAGGTTCAGTTAAAAAAGTTATCGGGATTGAATCTGTTAAAGAGGCTGTAGCAGGTGCAAAAGAAAATGCTGCATTGAACAATATTGATAACGTGGAATTTTTCGTAGGTGATATGTTAAGAATACTTACACCTGAATTTATTTCTGCTAATGGTAAACCTGATATAATCATTACCGATCCGCCTCGTGTGGGAATGCATGTGAAAGTAGTTCAGCAAATATTGGATACTGAACCTGAAAAAATTGTTTATGTCAGCTGTAATCCTGCAACACAGGCCAGAGATATTGCTTTGCTATCAGAAAAATATGATGTAATTAAGTCACAACCTGTTGATATGTTTCCGCAAACTCATCATGTTGAGAATGTTGCATTATTAATCAAACGTTAAATCTATAATCTTTATTTACCAATTAAGGTGGCTTAGTTCATTAAGAATGGAATCTGTGTTTACAGAAAGAGCAGAGATTGTTATTGTTGCTTTTGAGTAGGTGGGATTTCTTTCATCTAGTTTTTTCTGTATGAAGTCTTTCAATTCATTTTTTGATTTATTCATAACAAGCGGTCTCTTTTGTTTTGAATTTTGAAGCCTACTTAATATTGCATCGGGATTCATCTTCAGATAAACACTAATTCCATTGTTATTTATTTGATCCATTGCATCTAAATAGCAAGGTAATCCACCACCTGTTGAGATAACACAATTATTATTGTTAAAGGTAGTTTTTAATATTTCGTACTCAAGCTTTCTAAAAAGCTCTTCTCCGTATTTATTGAAAAATGTATCTAAGTTCAGTTTATATTTTTCTTGAAAAATCACATCTGTATCAATAAATTGCCATCCCAATTTTGATGCTAATTTCTTACCAACAGTGCTTTTCCCAACGCCCATAAACCCAATTAAGTATATATTATTCATCTTATTACTTATTAAGCCTTTTACTCAATCGATACAAATTTCCAAAAACGAGAATAGTAATTTTTCTAATGTTTTTTACAATACTAATAATCAGATAATTAAAAAAAATATTAATTTTGGTTCGATTATTGAAACTCACAATCTACAAACATAAAATATATTAGCTATGAAAACAAGAAACTTACTTTTTTTATGTTCATCTCTTCTTATTGCAATGATAATATTTCAGGGTTGTAATAAACCTGACTCTGAACCACCTATTCCGGATAATACCATGGACGATATGATTGTACCTGATGGTTTTACATTTGAAACTACACAAGATGTTCCTATCACAATTAATATGCCGGCAAGTGTTGATTTCACAGACCTTAGGAGTAGATTTGATGTTTATTCTGCAGATCCAAATGAAGGCGGAATGCTTATAACTTCTGGAAGTTTTGACGTAAACGGTGAATATAGTGGTACAATTAGGATACCAATTACACTTACAGAAGTAACAGTAGTTACTATTGCAGGAGTGGTTACGGTTTCAATACCCGCAAGTAGTTTTAAGCAAGATGGTGTTATTATAAACTTCGGAGATAATTATGGGTATTTACCACCTGATACGATTGAGCCTGGTACTAAAGCTAATCAAATTATCGATTTTCAAATAAATAATCAAAAGTCTATTGCGACTACAACCCTTATTGGTAATGGGGATTTTGAAACTAATGATTTTGGATCTATATATTATTGGACAACACCTCATCCGATCGACTTACGTTGGTATTTTACTCAGTATAGAAATTCCATGGAACAGTATAATGATAATGGAAATGAAGTGGTTAGAACTCCATATACGCAACCAGGTAATAATTATGTTGGAGGGGTAAGTCAGATGATTGCGGCATCGCCCGGAGATGTTATAACTTTATCAGCAGATATTAAATCAGTTGGAAACAATAATCGGCTATATAGTTGGATTTATCTAATACCAGTAAACTCATCTGGAAATGCTATAGAATTTTATAGTGTAATATATTACTACCCATCAGATACTTGGACTAATAAAACTCTTGTTGCGACTATGCCCAACGGAACGGTTCAAGTAAATGTATTATTATGGGCCAATGATTATAAAGCTAATTCTGCTGTTTATTTTGACAATGTTGTAGTAACGGGACCTGTAACTGATACCGATGGTGATGGTGTTGATGATGAATTGGATGACTATCCTAATGATCCTACAAGGGCATTTAATGTATATTATCCAAATGAAACCGACTTTGGAACATTTGCTTTTGAGGATTTATGGCCTGGAAAAGGTGATTATGATTTTAATGATCTAATTCTTGATTATAAATTCAAATCAGTCCTTAATTCATCAAATGGTCTTGTCGAATTCTTTACTGACTATTCTGTTAGGGCAATTGGAGCAAGCTTAACAAATGGATTTGCATTTATGATATCTGGTGATCCGGATAATGTGGCCTCTGTATTAGGTACAAATATTACTGAAGATTACCTTAGCTTGAATAGTAATGGAACAGAGCAAAATCAAACAAATACTGTAATATTTTTATTTGATAATGCTTTTAATATGATTGGGTCTTCGGGGTCAAGCTTTATAAATACTGTGCCAACAGGTAATCATGTTGAGCCTGATACAAATATGTTACATGTACTGTATACAAATGCTGTATCAAGTCCTGGATCGGCACCATATAATCCGTTTATTGTTGTTAATAGGGATAGAGGTGTTGAGGTTCACCTGGCAGGTGAGGAGCCAACAGCATTGGCTGATCAGGCATTATTTGGAACTTTTGCTGATGACACTAACCTTGCAACCGGAAAATATTACCAAACAGAAAATAATCTTCCCTGGGCATTGGATTTGCCTGTTAAATTTGATTATCCAATTGAGCAGGTGCAAATAATTAATGCTTATAATTTTTTCCAAGATTGGGGAGAATCAGGGGGTGCAGTACATACCGATTGGTATGAAGATAATGTGGGTAATAGAAATAGTGAAAATATTTATTCACCACCGTTGTAGTGTTTAAAATTGTCTTCATAGCTTAACAAGTTTGTTCCTGTTTGGGAGCAAGCTTGTTTTATTTAAAGCGGAATATTGTTGGATAATAAACTATTGTGAATGTTATTAACCTGAGGAATGAGAAAATTATTACCATCATTGTTTATTATAAAATGAGAGAGCTCGCATTTAATTTCATCACTTAATTGATTTGTCATTCTCATTTTTACTAATTCTTCTGAGATATCATCTCGTTCCATTACGCGTTTAATTCTAATATCTGAAGGAGCAGATACATTAATAATAGCATCAAAATTATTTTGTAAGTTGTTTTCAAATATTATTGCTGCTTCATGTATTGTGTAATACTCATGTTTATGTTTATTGCACCACTTATAATATTTATTGATAACCAACGGATGAATAATAGCATTAATTTTTTGTAATGCTTTTTTATCATTGAAGATAATTGAAGCTAATTTTTTTGTGTCCACCTCACCTGTAGGAGATAAGATAGAATCAGTAAATACAGATTGTATCTTATTTTTAACCTCCTCATAATAATACATGCTTCGAGCCTCAACATCAGCATTAAACACAGGTATTCCGAATATGTTAAAAATCTTAGCTACGGAACTCTTTCCACTACCAATGTTTCCTGTTAAAGCTACTTTAATCATAGTTACATTGTCTATTTTATGATAAGGAATTCTACTTCTGAAGGCACAATTCTTATGTTTCGAATAAAGTCAGGTTGTTTGGATAGTTTTAAAGGTAGTTTTTGCACTTGGAGAATATCCATGTTATTGAGAACAGGAAAAATGTTAAACTGATGAGTACGTACTTTATTAAAATCAAGTTGAGCTACTCTATAATAAATTTTAACTTTCGAAGGAAATGTTTTAAGCGTAAAACGTAGATTACTTAAGTTAATTGGCACCTCTATTTCTGATTCAGTAAATTTCTCTACTTTGAAGTACATAGTAACTTCATCATTATCAAAACTAAGGAGCGAATTATCAGGGTTTTCTAATTCAACTTTAACAACCTTGTCCGACATAAGGTTTTCCAAAATAAGTTTCTTTGTTGTAATATGATAGAGTGTGTCCAGTACATTCTTTGGTCCATATACCATAATATATCCAGGGTCTGTTTTTACTTCACTATACAGGTCATATTGGCGAACAAAGCTCAAAGAATAGTTAGGAATTACCGGAACTTTTTTCTCTTGTGTTTTTTCCATCTCAAAAGAAAGTGTTGCTTTAGAAAACTGGATATCTTTTTTATTTACACCAATAATTAAAGCAAGATTATCGGTCAATTTTTGAGTTAAAATTGAATAATCAACACCGCCATGGTGATCGATTGTATAATTATCAAGATTAATATCCAGTAGTTCTATATCGTTAAATATATTCATCTTTAAAATGGCAAATCCTCGGGCAGTTAAATTAAGGTCGAGGGTTGAATCAACCATTTTTGTTAGTCTTAAAGCAGAAGGGACATTGTTGTAAGTTACTCTAAAAGAGTAATTAACAGAATATACATCGGATAGCTTGATGAGTAACCAAAATAATGAAGCAAAAAGAATACAAATAATAAAAATTAATCTATCACTTCTAAAGCGAAAAGGTGATTTGTTTTTCTCCTGTTTCTTAGCAGTATTATATGTAGTAGTACTTTTCATTAATAATAATGTGCTTTACTATTAAACGAATAAAGCTAAAAGTTCGAGACTTTACTTTTAATACAATCAATTGATATATAACACTTCAGGAAAATACACCGAAACTTTATTATATATCGGGGCAAATATGTAAAGCTTTATTTTTTTTGCTGTACGTCAGCCGAATCCATTACAATGGCACTTTTTTCAACAGTTACTTTAATCTGGTTTCCAATTTCCATTATAATTGTTGTTTCCTTAACTTCTAATATTTTACCATGAAGTCCTCCAATAGTAATTACTTTATCTCCTTTCTTAAGAGCTTCTCTGAATTTCTTTTGATCCTTATTTTTCTTCGTTTGAGGTCTTATAAAGAAAAAGTAAAAAACTATCAGAATAAGAAATAGCGGTAACATTGACATCCAACCTCCATCGCTTGATTCAGTTGCCTGTAATAGTATAAATAATGTGTCCATTTTAAAAATATTTAGTTTAATTAATTTATTAGTTTATTAATATTAGTTTCTTTCCGGTAGTATTACCTTGGTTTTTATTCGCAGCATTGTAGAGTTTGGTTCAGTATTTGCCAAAATTGTTATGCTCTTATTTTGAAAACCTTTTCTGTTATGACTATCAAAAGTAACTTCAATAACACCTTCTTCTCCGGGGGCAACAGATTCTTTAGGATAATCACCTACTGTACATCCACAACTTGTGCTAACCCGGGTAATAACTAAATCGGAGCCGCCAATATTTACAAATTTAAAGCCATATACAACGCGTTCTCCTTGAATCATATTTCCAAAATCATGAACCGTTTCTTCAAACTGCATCATAGGAACTGACCCCTTTTCTCCCACCTTAATTGCTGATTTAGAGTTTTTAACAACATCGGTTGATAATCTTTTGTGATCACTATTCTCACATGATTGTATAATTAACCCAACTGTAACAAATAAAATTATAGTGTAAATTTTCATAATTAATTCTTTAATTTCCTCGTATTATTGTTACTGAACCTTTGAAAATATCAGTGCTTTTAACACCGTGACATTCAAGTACGAAATAATATACCCCATCAGGTAGATTATCACCATCCCACTTATTATCATAATTTTCAGATTCAAATACTGTTCGTCCCATACGATTAAACACTACTAAATGTGAATTCACATAAAACTTACTTAATGATTCATCAACCACTTGCTTATCAGGATCATCAGTTATAACAAAATATTCATTGATATTATCACCAGTTCCAGGTGTAAAAACATTTGGAATATAAAGTTTCACAGGCTTAATATCTATACTTTTGGAAAAAGTAGTATCACATCCTTCTTGATTGTATACAGTAAGTACAACATCATAACTACCAACTGCACCATAAGTGTATGTGGGGGTTAATAAATCACTTGTGTTTACATAATCCGGATCAGGTATAGTATCTTGAAACCACCAAAAATGATTAGTGATAGGAATGCTGTCTTCACTCAGGTTCACATATGAAAATGTAATGAATGGGTTTTGAAGATAGGCAGTATCCGGATCTGCATATATTTCAACCTCAGGGTTATCATATGCTTTAGTCCAAACAGTATCAGTTTTCGGACACCCATAATTATCCCTTACTGTAATCATATAATATTGATGTGCCTTAAGTCCTATGGCAAGAGATGAATCGCCAGGTGCAATATATAATGGTAGTACATCCCAAAAGTAATGATACTCATCAGGCTGAAACTCACCAGTGGCAATTGCCCTAACTTTTGCTGAGTTACCATTAAGTTCATCACCGTTAGTACAGGTTAGTTGTAATTGATCGAATTCGATATTTATTTGCTGATGAACACTTACCCCCATAGGCTCACTTATACAAGTGTCAAATGCGATTGTATCAATAACTATTACTCTAAAAACAGTAGAATCAGAGATTGATGTACCCAGAACCGATTCGTTTCCAACGGTTGTAAATGTATTCCCTTCTTTTTTTTGCCAATTAAATATAAGATCAGGTTCTTCAAAAACACTCAGTTCAAAATAAATATCAGGACAAACAGGTGGAGGTGTATCAATTGAAATGTCACAAATTATTTGTGCCATGGTTCCATTAATAGGAGCCAAGGCTATACTTAGCAATAATACTATTAAACCAGTAATTTTTCCAGTTATCTTTTTCATTAATTAAGCCCCTAAGTAATAATTTTTATGAATCGCAAAATTAAAAATAAATACAACATGATATTGATAGTTAAAATAAACCATAATCAAGCATTACAAGTGTGCAATTTTCAACAACTTCAATTCCTTTTTCACGAGCAATTAATTCAAATTCCGGATTCTCGGTTCCCGGGTTAAATATTATGCGAGAAGGATTTAGTCTTAATAGATATTCATAATATTCGGGTTGCCGTAAAGGGCCGATATACATTGTAATGGTATGAATATTTTTAATATTAGGTTTATCCTTTGTGATATTGACAGTGTCGATTGTTGCTTCACGAGCTCCAATTGACTCAACAGGATGCCTATAATTAACTAACTTTTGGATTGCTTTATGGGAATACCGCATTGGCTTTGAACTTCCACCAATAACTAGTGTCTTCTTCTTCATAAAATTTGAAAATTGTTCTTATTAAACGAATAGTATGTATATTTATTTTGTAACTATTCAGTGTATTGAAAAGCAATAATGATAATGGTTACAATCAATCTTGTTTATACTTTGTGCTTCTTTGCGCAACTTTGTGTAATAGCTGTTTCACAAAGAGCCACTAAGAAGACACTGAGTTTCACAGAGTAATGTCGAAGTTTATTCTTCATTTTGACACTGATTAGTTACTTTATTTTTAATATTAGTAATAAAAGCCAATAATGATTATCACTTGTGGATAATTGTCATAACATTCTAATAATCAAGACAATTTGACAGGTTACCTGAAAATCACATGACATAATTTCTTATTAATGCAATAAGTATTTGAATGGTAAGAATTTTGATTTTCTAAGATTAGCAATTATTTAGAAACAAAAAAATTACATATATGAATTTAAATCAATTTACAATAAAATCACAGGAAGCTATCCAAAAATCACAGGAGATAGCATCAATAAATAATAATCAGTCAATTGAAAACATTCATTTGCTAAAGGCTATTATAACAGTTGATGAGAATGTTACTCCATTTTTACTTAAAAAACTAAATGTAAATTTTACAGTTTTTTCAAAGGCTGTAGATAGTATTATTGAATCGTTGCCAAAGGTTAGTGGAGGCGAAGAATATTTTTCCAATGAAGCAAAAAATGTATTGCAAAAGTCAAAGCAATATCTAAAAGAATTTAACGATGAGTTTGTTTCAATAGAGCATATGCTAATTGCTTTGCTTGAAATAAAAAGTACTGCTTCTAACCTTCTTAAAGATAATAACGTTAATAAAAAAGATTTGATAGAAGCTATTAAACAACTCCGAAAAGGGGCATCAGCTACAAGTCAAAATGCAGAAGATAAGTATAATGCCTTGAGTAAATATGCTCGAAATTTGAATGACCTTGCTGGTTCAGGTAAACTTGATCCTGTAATTGGACGTGACGAAGAAATAAGAAGGGTGCTCCAAATATTATCCAGAAGGACAAAAAATAATCCAATTCTTATTGGTGAACCTGGTGTTGGTAAAACTGCAATTGCCGAAGGACTTGCCCATAGGATTGTGAATGGTGATGTGCCTGAAAATCTGAAATCGAACCTTATTTACTCTTTGGATATGGGAGCTTTGATAGCAGGTGCTAAATATAAAGGTGAATTTGAAGAAAGACTTAAGGCAGTTGTTAAAGAAGTAACGGATGCCGATGGAGAGATAATTCTATTTATCGATGAAATTCATACTTTAGTGGGAGCAGGCAAGGGTGAGGGAGCTATGGATGCTGCAAATATTTTAAAACCTGCACTTGCAAGAGGTGAGCTAAAAGCTATTGGGGCAACTACTCTAAAAGAATATCAGAAATTTTTTGAAAAAGATAAAGCTCTTGAAAGAAGGTTTCAGCAAGTGCTAATTAATGAGCCTGATACTATGTCGGCAATTTCCATTTTGCGTGGTCTAAAGGAAAAATACGAAACTCATCATAAGGTTCGTATTAAAGACGAGGCAATTATCTCGGCTGTTGAATTATCGCAGCGATATATAACCGATAGATTTTTACCCGATAAAGCCATAGATCTTATTGATGAGGCTGCCTCAAAATTGAAGCTTGAAATAAATTCGCTTCCCGAAGAGCTGGAGATTGTTGAACGTAAAGTGCGTCAACTTGAAATCGAAAGAGAGGCTATTAAACGCGAAAAGGATAAAATTAAGCTAGAGGCAATAAAAGAAAATCTTGCCAACTTAAATGAGGAAAGAACCAGTCTAAAAGCTGCTTGGCAAGCTGAAAAAGATCTGGTGGATAAAATTCAGCTTAAGAAACAAGAGCAGGAAGAACTTAAAATTAGTGCCGAGAAGGCTGAGCGTGATGGTGATCTTGGTAAAGTAGCAGAAATACGTTATGGTAAACTACTTGATAATCAGGCTGATATGGAATCGTATAAAGCCCAACTTGAGGAGCTTCAAGGAGATAATCCATTGATAAATGAAGAGGTTGGGGCTGAAGATATTGCAGATGTGGTTTCAAAATGGACAGGTATACCTGTTAGCAGAATGCTCCAAAGTGAAAGGGAAAAACTTCTTAGTTTAGAAGACGAATTACACGAAAGGGTGATTGGACAGGATGATGCAATAACAGCAATCTCTGATGCTATACGTAGAAGCAGAGCTGGGTTACAAGATGAAAAAAGACCAATTGGATCGTTCATTTTTATAGGAACCACAGGCGTTGGTAAAACAGAACTTGCTAAAGCTCTGGCCGATTTTCTTTTCAATAATGAAAATGCAATGGTACGGATTGATATGTCGGAATACCAGGAACGACACTCTGTATCACGTCTTATTGGTGCCCCTCCGGGATATGTTGGATATGATGAAAGCGGTCAGTTAACTGAGGCTGTAAGACGTAAACCATATTCAGTAGTATTGCTTGATGAGATTGAAAAAGCACATCCTGATGTATTTAATATTCTTTTACAAGTGCTTGATGATGGAAGGCTTACAGATAATAAAGGAAGAGTTGTAGATTTTAAAAACACTATAATTATAATGACTTCTAATATTGGTTCACATATAATTCAGGAAAACCTTGCAGGATTAACCGAGCAAAATCAGGACGAAAAAATTGAAAAAACAAAGGTTGAAGTTATGGATCTTCTCAAAAAGACCATGCGACCTGAGTTTTTAAATAGGGTAGACGAGATAATAATGTTTAAGCCACTGACCAGAAATGAAACAAATGATATTGTTAAGCTCCAGTTTAATGGTGTTAAGAAGATGTTGCAAAAAAACAATATTGATATCGATATTACCGAGAAGGCCATAAACAAGATAGCAGATATTGGATATGATCCATTATTTGGTGCACGGCCGCTGAAAAGAGTAATTCAGCGTGAAGTGCTCAACCAACTGTCAAAGATGATATTATCAGGAAAGCTAATTCCAAATGAGAAAATTTTGGTAGATATTGAAAATGGTGAGTTTGTTTTTAAAAATGAGTAGAATTAGATTGAATGATAATTTTAAGATCCTTTAAGTAAAAGATAACTTAGCGGGTCTATAATATTGGAAATATTCCAAATAGTGATTTTTTAACCAATCTTAATTGTTTTTTTGGCATTGGATTTGCATTTTGTTGTAATTTTGAAATTCAGTAGATAGTTTCTATGAGGAAGATTTCGATTACAATAATTATTCTTTTTCTTTTTGTTTCGGCAGCTCTGGCAACGCACCAACGAGCAGCAGAAATAACTTATAAGCATCTATATGGGTTAACATACGAGTTTACAATTACTATGTATACTAAAACCTCGAGTCCTGCTGATGATTCCAGAATTTATATGCCAATTTCATGGGGTGATGGTTCGGGTGATGAGATACCACGAATATATTTTCAGCCAATACCTAATGTAAGTGACATGTCCTTGAATATTTATAAAGGTAATCACACATTCCCGGGGCCGGCTTCTTATACAATATCTGTTGAAGACCCTAATAGGAATTTTGGTGTTTTAAACATCCCAAACTCTGTAAATGTTCCAATATTTGTTAACACAGAGTTAGTTATAAATCCATTTTTGGGTTACAACAGCTCTGTTGAATTATTAAACCCTCCAATTGATCAGGGTTGTGTTGGGAAACCATTTATTCATAACGCGGCTGCTTACGACCCTGATGGTGATAGTCTTTCGTATAGATTGGTAGTTTGTAAAGGTGCCGGTGGTTATGATATTCCGGGGTATACATATCCCATGACTTCTGATTATTTTAAAATTGATTCTATTACTGGTGATGTTATTTGGGAAAACCCTGTATTGCAAGGTGAATACAATGTTGCTTTTGTGATTGAAGAATGGCGGTTTGGTTTTAAAGTGTCTTCAGTAAGGCGTGATATGCAGATTAATATTGTGGCTTGTGATCATGATCCTCCGGAAATTTACACAATTGATGATACATGTGTTCTGGCAGGTGATTTTCTACAGTTTGATGTAACAGCTATTGATTTTGATAGAACAAACGTTGAGCTAACAGCATTTGGCGGACCAATGGAGCAAAGTCAAAACCCGGCATATATTAACCCTGATCCTGCAACAGGTAACGATACTGTTACTACTACATTTAATTGGCCTACTTTATGTACTCATGTCAGGCTTAAACCATATACGGTAGTGTTTAAAGCCAAAGATGATGGCTTCCCTGTTAATCTTGTGAATTTTAAAACTGTTTTTATTGCTGTTGTTGCTCCGGCACCCGAAAATCTACAAGCTGTGCCATTAGGAACCGGTATTAATCTGAGTTGGGAAATAAGTTCTTGTAGTAATGCTATTGGCTATAATATTTATCGCCGTAGCGGACCTTCAGGCTGGGATCCCGGATATTGTGAAATAGGAGTGCCTGCTTATACGGGTTTTCGACTTATTCAAGAGATTGATGATATAAATATTCTTGATTTTCGTGATGATAACAATGGCGATGGCCTTGTTCATGGTATTGACTATTGTTATAGAGTAACTGCAGCATTTTTTGATGAAGCTGAAAGTTACGCATCAAATGAAGCATGTGCTTATCTTAAGAGAGATGTGCCTATTATAACTCACGTTAGTAACGATAGCCTTGATTTGAATATTGGGAAGGTTTTGGTGGTTTGGTCGAAACCAATCGAATTAGACACCATTCAATATCCTGGTCCATACAAGTATTTACTTTACAGAAACAATGGAATTGTATGGAATAACCCTGAGCTTATTAATCAATTTGATGGTCTAAATGATACAATATTTTTAGATAGCAGTGTTAACTTAAATACTAATTCCGGACCTTATAGTTACCGTGTTGATATTGAGAGTTTAACAATTGGATTTATTGGCAGTTCGCAAAAAGCATCATCAGTGTTTTTACAAACTGAACCAACAGATCATGAGATAAAATTGCTATGGTTACCAAGAGTTCCATGGGACATAGAATATACTGTTGTTTACAGAAAAGATCCGGGGGCAACTAGTTATGATTCGGTAGGCACTACAAGCACTAGTTTCTACCGAGATCAAGGATTAATTAATTATACTGAATATTGTTACTATGTTAAAACTGTTGGCCATTATTCGTTACCCGGTTTAATTGATCCGCTCATAAATTTCTCACAACTAACATGTAGTACTCCCATTGATAATATTCCTCCTTGCAAACCTATTTTAAGTGTATATACTGATTGTGAGCAAATTACTAATGAATTGGGTATGTATCTTCCTTTTGATTCTTGTAATTACGATGCAGTTAAATATTACATTTATTTTGTTCCACCGGGAGTAGATTATATAGAGCTTGTTGATTCGGTAGATTATGTTGCTAATGACACAACTTATTATTTCCATGAAGATATTAATTCGGTTGTAGGTTGTTATCATGTTAGTGCCATTGACTCGGTAGGTAATATTAGTGAGATGAGTAATATTGTTTGTATTGGATATGAAGAATGTCCGATATATGAGATTCCCAATGTGTTTACTCCCAACGGTGATAATATAAATGATTTGTTAGTACCAATGGGTTCTCGATCGAGTAACCCAAAAGCAAATGTTAACAGGATTGATATTAATATATTTAACAGATGGGGTAAAACTATGTACACAACTACTGATCCCGAAATAAACTGGGATGGTAAAAATCAAAATAATAATGATGAGTGTATTAACGGAGTGTATTATTATGTATGTGATGTGTATATTGTAACACTTGATGGAGAAGATAAAATTACTATGAAAGGATCTGTTACTTTGATACGATAGTGTCAAGTAAATCTCAAATGACGTCACTGCAAGGAAGTATGACGCCCGCCTGACCGGCCGGCAGGAAGCAGTCTCAATACCATAGGACATATGACTTAACACTAACTTTAAATTAACATCTATACGTTTATAATTTTATTAAGATTATAATAAGGGTCGGTTTATTTGAAGTACTTTTGATTATTCATTCGGTGGTTTATGTTTTTCAGGAAATATATTAATAATAAATATTTTTATACAGGCTTACTGTTTTTGATTTGGTGGATTTTTTTCGATCAGGAAAGTTTAATTGTCCAATATGAACTTGCCAGAGTAAGAATTGGTCTTGAAAAACAGAAAGATTACTATAATAATGAAATAGAAAAAGATGAAGCGTCGATAAATACACTACAAAATGATACTGTCTTCCTGGAGAAATACGCCAGGGAGAAGTACTTTATGAAAAAAGATAATGAGGATGTTTTTGTGATTGTGCGTGATAGTGAGTAACTTACCTATTTTTTCTTGTTTACTGCTTTACCGTTTTTAAATTCCCCTAAGGCAGTCACTTCTTTGATTTTACTGTACTCTTTTACTGCACGTAACATTTCTTCTTTAGTATCTCTACGGATTTTGATTCCGGTTTTTGAACCTTTATTTCGAATTTCTATATAAAACCCATCTCTTAGTTCCTTAGGTCTTGTTGGAGGTCGTCCCATAATTATATTTGTTATAACTAGCAGCTAAACGCAATAATATTATTTTTATTGTTAATTGTTGTAAACAGCTAATATTCAGATTTTTAAAATGCTTAATCATTCACAAATGTAGTTACAATTAGCAACCTTGATAATTGCTTATTAATTAACTCAATTTGCATTAATATTAAATACTGTGTAAATATATGAAAAAAGAAATGAAAATAAAATATTTGAGCTTTTTTATTTAAATTTTATGTTTTTTTAACAGCTTCAACCTTAGCTTATCAATAGTAATTCTTTTGCCATGAGCAGGGTAATAAAATTTCTTATCAAATTCAATAAGTTTTCCCCATGAATGAATTAATTGATCTTGATCATTTGCAAAAGGGGGATATATTTTGCCCATAATATTAAACATAGTATCTCCAACAAACGCAACATGATCTATAATAAGTGAAGAAGAGCCTAATGTGTGACCTGGTGTATGGATAATAGTACCTTCAAAGTCAAACTGCTTAAGATCTAGAATGTTATTAAAAGTAATGTCAGGTACTACAGCCTTAAATGCCGATCTGGATTTTTCATTTATTCTGCCCATAGCAATTATAAATTTAAAGAAAGGGGATGTGCCATTTGGGATTGGATGAAAACCATCAATAAGGTATTGTGCCTCACTTTCGTGAACAATTATCTTTGCTCCGGTTTTTTCTTTTAATGCAAAGGCGCTTCCCGCATGATCGTAATGTGTATGAGTTAGAAAAATGAATTCCAGATCTTGTGGATTTAATCCTCTGGATGTTATAGCAGCAATAATCTTTTCTTCATATCCGGTATTCCCGGTATCAACCAAAAAGAATTTATTGTTTTGAATTACAAGGAAGCAGTTTCCTACTCCAGCTTGTATTGGGAGTATTTTTATCATTGATTACTTGTTTTACTAATATAGGTAAATTATCAGGAAAATATGACATTAAATTGTAGTTGTTAATCTTTGTAAATCTCAGAATTAGGATGAAATTTCAACCAAGAAAAAGCAAAATGATTACTATGAGGCTCTATTACCAACTGTTTACCTTTTAAAGGCCCGTCAATACATTTGCCTGTAATTACCCATTCCGATTTAGTTTCCAAATCAAAAAACTTACCATCTTCTTTTTTGAAAGTTAATATCTGACCATCCAGATTAGTATTAAAAACTGTTGCTGTTCCTATTTCGCGAGCCTCTTCAATATTATATTCATCTAAATGAGAACGTGCACCTTTCTGATAGAAAATACTAATATTTTTTGTTTTGAACTGGTCATTAACTACCCCTTTTTTTATTAGTATGGTAAACGGATAAATTTTCGAGAATTCCCCATCTTGTATATCAATTAAGCGCTCCATTGCGGGTAATCGTTTATCTACATCATCAATGTTAAAATAGCGAGCATAAGGCAGGTTTCCTATGCTATCATATTTTGTATATCGATTTTTGCCATAATGCTCCATCGATTTTGTATGACCTGTTTCTTTTGATAAAATTAAACCTTCAGGATAGTTTTCGAAAAACTCCTCTACAGAGAGAATTAACGAAGGAATGATTGAAAGTTGTTCTCCGACAAATTCTCCTACTAAGGCTTTACCCATAGATTGTTGCCACCAACTTTCAGTTTCGGTATCAAAAATAACCATACCACTATGTCTAAGCATTCCTGAAACTTCAAAAGTTAGTACTTTATCAACTCCATGTGTTGTTAGTCGTCTGTCATAAACTACTGCTGAATTGCAAAGCGGACAATAGGAGGGAAGTATTGGAATTCCGGCAAGTACGTCATTACTCAATTCGTGAGAAGAAAATATATTCATGGAATATGCTTTTGCTTTCCCATTAATTTCTACCGCAATAACAGGTTCTGTCTTAATAAACATTTCCATGCCTTTTTCTTTATTTACAAATGCCGGTGTATCGATTATTGGAAAAGTTCGACGTGGTAGCACAAGGATAACTTCAGAAAGATCGACTATGGTTTTTGTTGTGTCAGTTTTAAAATTGTATTCAACATTTCGTGGATTCTGAATTTGAGCAGACAGGTTAACTGTAATTAGTAAAATGATAAGAATAATTGTGAGATTAAAATATTGTTTTATCATCTTTGTAGAGTTTGTAAGTTGTCAAAGATAGTGATTTAGTTAAATCAGAATACGTAACAATTATTCTGTGAGTACAAATCTCCGCTATTGCGTATTGCAAATTTTTAGCAGCAAATACGAAATTAGTTTTAATGCCTGTTAATTTTTTTTTGGGATTATTAGCTCAACAATGTAAAATGATAAATATAAATTATGCTTCTCTTTAATTATGAAATTTAAAAACGACATTTAAATAATGTGTATTCCTTAAATCACCCCATCAATCAACTTATCGTCAGCAATATTTGGTAAAGTTACTTTCAGATTTGGATTACTATCCATTGCTATTTTGATAGTTTTAATTGCACTTTTACTACGTGCCCAGTTGCGTCTTGAAAGCCCGTTGTTTACATCCCAGTAAAGCATACTCTTAAGCCTTCTGTCAGCATCTTCAGTGCCATCTAATAGCATTCCAAATCCTCCATTTATAACTTCACCCCAGCCAACACCTCCACCATTGTGTATGCTTACCCAGGTTGCGCCTCTAAAGGAATCTCCTATTACATTTTGTATAGCCATATCAGCAGTAAAACTTGATCCATCGTAAATATTTGATGTTTCACGGAAAGGTGAGTCTGTTCCACTTACATCATGATGATCACGACCAAGCACAATGGGGGCAGATATTTTCCCTTCGTGGATAGCCTTATTGAATTCTGTAGCTATACCAATTCTACCAACAGCATCTGCATATAATATTCTTGCTTGTGAGCCAACAACAAGCTTGTTTGCCTTAGCTCCCTTAATCCATTGAATATTGTCGGCCATCTGACTTTTTATATCATCCGATGATTTTAGCATGAGTTTTGTTAGAACTTCAGTAGCGATATTATCGGTTATTTCAAGGTCTTCTGCTTTACCGGATGTACAAACCCATCTAAAAGGACCAAATCCGAAATCAAAAAACATAGGTCCCATAATATCCTGAACATATGAGGGATATTTAAAATCTATTCCATTTATAGCCATTACATCCGCACCAGCTCTTGATGCTTCAAGCAAAAATGCATTTCCATAATCGAAAAAATACGTTCCGCGAGCAGTATGTTTATTAATGGAATTGGCTTGTCGGCGCAATGATTCTTTCACTTTTTCCTTAAACAAATCAGGATTTGCTGTCATCATCTCATTGGATTCCTCATAAGTTAATCCTGCTGGATAATAACCTCCTGCCCAAGGATTATGAAGTGATGTTTGATCTGAACCCAGTTCAATAAAAATATTTTCTTTTTCAAATTTTTCCCACACATCAACAATATTTCCATCATATGCAATTGAAACTACTTCTTTGTTTGATTTGGCTTTTATAACACGTTCAGTTAGTTCGTCTAAGTCACTTATTATTTCATCAACCCAGCCTTGTTCATGGCGTTTATGAGAGGCCATTGGATTAATTTCGGCAGTAACCGAAACAACACCAGAAATATTTGCCGCTTTGGGTTGTGCACCCGACATGCCTCCAAGTCCGGAAGTAACAAACAACTTGCCTGCAAACGGATCTTCATTTGGTTTGGCAACTTTTCTTGCAGCATTCATAACAGTAATAGTAGTGCCATGTACAATACCCTGAGGTCCAATATACATATACGATCCGGCTGTCATCTGACCATATTGCGAAACTCCAAGGGCATTAAATTTCTCCCAATCGTCTTGCGATGAATAATTTGGAATTACCATACCATTAGTAACAACAACTCTGGGAGCATCTTTGTGTGATGGGAATAAACCCATAGGATGGCCTGAATACATAGCCAGTGTTTGTTCATCAGTCATAGTGGCCAAATACTGCATTGTTAATAAATATTGTGCCCAATTTTGAAAAACTGCACCATTTCCACCATATGTAATAAGTTCCTCCGGGTGTTGTGCAATAGCAGGATCAAGATTATTTTGAATCATGAGCATTATTGCTGCCGCTTGTTTGTTTTGGTAAGGATAGTCATAAATTGGTCGTGCAAATATCTTATAGTCAGGGCGAAACCTATACATGTATATGCGACCGTATAAGTCAAGCTCTTCAGCGAACTCTTTTGCAAGTATTGTATGATGCTTAACAGGGAAATACCGCAAGGCATTTTTTATAGCCAAATGTTTTTCATCCTTTGTTAAAATGTTTTTTCTTTTTGGAGCATGACTTACAGTTTTATCAAGCTCTCTTTTTTGTGGAAGTTCGTGAGGAATTCCTACTAATATTGCATTTTTGAATTCAGGATTATTCATAATAAATGATGTAAATTTTGAATAACAAATTTTTTAACTAATCTAATGTATGTGAATGTCAATTTAGTAACAATTTATACTCTAAAAATATTTATATAATATAGCTAAAAACATACAACAAACATTATATTAACACCTGCATAATTATGTAGGATCAAGCAAAAATACAATATTAAAAAGAATGAAAAATCTTACCTAATAATTTTTTGTCAGTAACTCAGTATAAATTGTTGATAACTCATTTTTTTGTTAAACACCATCCATTTACCTACTAAATTTACTCATATAATAAATTTATGCCCTTTTTCACAAATAAGACATAAATAAGAATAGAATTCAAGTAATTTCTTTCCTTTCAATAATTCAAATGAGAATTCTAGATTTCTCAGTTCCGTATTATTGATTATATTTATTGAAAAGCTCTAATTAGTATAAGCTTCGTTAATTTAAACTACTAGAAATAATGTCCTTACCTACTGAAAATTCAAAGATAACATATGACAAAATAGCTGAAGAAATTTCTGAAATTCGTGAACAGCTTCAATCAATTTATAGCCTTATAAAGGGTATGGTCGATGTGAAAACTGCAGCCAAAATTTTGAATATTTCTGTAGGTCATCTTTACCAATTAACATCTAATAAGGAGATTCCATTTTACAAACCAAGAAATAAATTAATCTATTTCGATGTACAAGAATTAATTGAATGGATTAAGCAAAACGACCTAAAGCGAAAATCTAGTAATATTAATGAAGCCGAAGTTAATGAAGCCGAAGTTGATGAAGCCATGTTGAGGAAATTAGGGTGAAGACTTTAAAAATATACACCTAACTAAATAAATTAATAATTTAAAATTTAACACTATGAAAATTGAAAAATGCTTATTGAAAAAAATGAATGGATATGACGCTTTGTTGTATTCTGCGATGTGTCAACTACTGCATCCTTATGATGACTTGCTAGAGGTATCGAATGAATATTTAATGGGAAGAATATTCGAGTTATCTAAATGTGATTTTAGTAAAAGTTTATCACGGTTGGAAGAAAACGGGTACATTAAAACATTTCACCAAGCTAAAGGTAATCCTTTTTACTATTTGAAGGAATCAATTACGCCTGGTGAGTATTTAGTTATTGATAGCATGGCAGATCGTATGATGAACCCAGCAGAAAGGGTCTTTAATGCTTACATAAACGATATTTTTAATTCGGGAAGGAAACGGATTAAAATTAAAGAAATGCAAAGAATCCTTAATCCTGTGGAAACTTATGATGATCCTATCAAAAATTGGGATGCTTATCTGGAAGAATACAATGTCTTTAGGACAGATAATGTATATTATACCCTTATAGAACCAGTCAACAGTGTTGCAACCTAGTTTAAATATATAAGTTGTAGCTATTGATGTTAACCATTATAATACAGCTTAACATCAATAGCTACAATAATTAAAAATATCATAAAAAATGGCTTTTAATAGAGAAAAATATAGAACAATAAGGGTTGCTCCTAATAAAGTAGACTCAAAATCAGTTGAATCATCGTTAAGTAAGAAGACGAAAAGTGGCGACAATGAAGAACCTTTAAACAATGAACATAATAGGAAAACTTTGGTTACAGATGACTCTCAAAAGAATCGGTTAAATAAAATAAGGGCTAGAACTAAGCCCAATAGCTTTGTAGAGACCAAGAAGTTTGATTTGGATTTAGGCAGATTATATTATGAAGTTTCATATGAACACAGAAAAGAATGGGAAAAGTTATTTAAGGAAATAACTGGATTGGATTGGAGTTTCACAAATATTGGGAAACTAACCTTGCCACAAAAAAGACACTTCTTCAAGCAATGGAAGGCAAGGGCAGTAGAACTTGGAATTTCAAAACATGATAAAGGAAGTTCCCTTGGTATGTCAGATGTTGAATTTGATAAAATGAATACAGAGTCTAAAATAATGTACAATGACGAATTGAAATATCCACCAATTGTATTATATATTCAAGACAAAATATGGGGAACTCTAGGAAGTATATCAATTGTAATGGGAGCTGCTAAATCCCGTAAAACATTCTTAATTTCTGTTGCCGTAAGTGCTGCATTGAGCAAAAAGATCATTATTGGAAAAATTACTGGATCACTCCCTATAGACAAAAAGAAAGTCTGGTATTTCGATACTGAACAAGCTGAGTACAATGTTGTTAAGGTTGCGAAGAGAATAGCTGAAATGGTTCACAATAATACAGCAATAGAAGATAATTTAGAAATTAGAAAAATTAGGGGGTACAACACTAAAACAAGATTAGCCTTCATTGATAAAGTAATTATGGAAAAAAGTGACGGGGTAGGTTTAGTTATTATTGATGGAGTTAGAGATTTATTAGATGATATAAATTCACCTCAACAAGCAACAATGATTTCGGATTTTTTGTTGAGGTGGACAGAAAAGGGAAATATTCATGTTATAGCAGCTCTACATTCAAATAAAACTGATAAAAATTTAAGAGGACACATCGGTACAGAGATGTTGAACAAAGCTGAAACTGTTATTAGTGTTGAAAAATCAGAGAATGATAAGGAAATCTCGATTGTTACATGCCGAGAGGGAAGGCACATTGATTTCGAAGACTTTGCATTTAGGATTGATGAAAATGGTCTGCCTGTGGAAGTAAAAGACATTCCTGTTTCAGATAAGAAACCAGGTCGAAAAAGTATCGAATTTGATGATTATTTAGGTAAGCACAAAGAAATACTTGAGATAATTTTTTCAAGGAATGATGAATATAGTAGGGGAGACTTTTCGACAAAAGTGAAACTCGAATTTGCAGATAAAGCAATTTCAATTGGAAACTCTAAAGCTGAGGAATGGGTTAGTATATATGAAAATAGGGGTTGGATAAATATCAAGAAGGTTGGTAAATCAAAAATAGTATCACGAGTTTAAATTTTGACTGAAGTATGTAAAAATATCCATTCAAGGTACACTTACTTACTTTTTTAAGAATGTCAAATTATTATTTGTATAATTTATTGACAATCTATGTATTATACTATTGAAAATATATTATTAATAATGTAAATTGATCAATATTACCTCATTCTTATTATTAAATAGCCTATATATATAGGCTATTAATAAGAATGTAATGATAATAGGAATAAAGAAATCGTTTGGTTCAGTCCTATGGATCAATGTCTTTGATTTATACCTTCAATGAAACTCTTAAACTCAACTGCATTCATTTTATTAAATTTGGGATCAAATGTTTCATTGATATTGAAATGAAACGTCAGAAATAGCAAATCAAAATCTTCAATACAGCTAAAATACAAATTACTCATTCATAAATAGATATGTATTAAGGTGATTAAGAATCTCTAAATTGAATACCTAAGTAGAACATTGATTTTTACTGGAATTTCATGGATTTCCTTAGTTCTAACAAGTTTTTTCAATAAACGAATACAAATATATCATTCAATAGGTAAATCGGTTTATATCAAAGAATATATTTCATAATTATCATATAGTCAGGATTATGTGATAAATTCTATCTGCTTTATAAGTTATTTGTTTTGAAATTAAATCTACATGTATCGGAATAATAAGTAGAAATGGCTTGATTCAATATGCTTTTCTTACCTTTGCTCATTGACCGATTAAGGATGTAGAATAAGAAATATTTATTACAAATTAACAACAATAAAACCATGAATTACGAAAATTTTGAAAAGCCAGAAGACGTATCGAAATACTTGCATTTTATTACCAATAACTATTATTCATTTGCTGCAGGAGCAGTTAGAAAATGGGGTAATGTAGAAAAAGTAGAACGTTCGGATGAATTACCCTTTTATCAACTTATGCCAGATAATCTTGATGATGGCTTCTTCAACTGGTATTGTGTTGAAAGACCGTATAATCAATTCTTTAAAACGAAGGAGATGTGTATTATATATTTCGTCAAGTATTGGTTAGAATGGAATAGAATGGGAAAACCGACTACTTAAGCTTATCAACAAAAACATATTACATATTAGAGTTGATGACCTTGGTATTTGAATTATTAAAAAACTATATCTAACAAATTAGCCCCTGTGAACTATACATTGGTATCAAAAACTCCTTAACTATTGATAAAACGAGTTTAACAACGGTATTTTCGATAAAATTCGATTAGGTCTATATTCGTTTATTGAATGTTCAACACTCAGACGCTGCAAGCGAAGACTTTGCACTCCTTTTTTAAAGTCTAAAACCTTGAAAATCATCCCACTGTAATTTTTAAGTTAAGATATTCATAAATGCAATTGTTGCTTAACGTTTGGTATATGAAAAGTAGGCGCTTCCGAAGCACAAAACTTTCAGCTTACAAGAAAGTTCAAATGGGCTGGACACCTTGATACTACTGCCATCTCGCCTATTTTTTATATACATTGTTATGGGCTGGTTTACTTTATCATTGATCATGTTACCTAACTATATAATTGTAGTTTACACTTGTCGGCTGACTTTTATAATAAGAAATAGCAATCTCTTTAATCGCTTCTATTCTTTGCTTTTCAAGACTAACAGCATCATTATACTTTTTCATTTGAAAATCCCATTGTTTTTTCTCTTCTGCATTAACTTTGCCCTCCGCATTTTGTGCTAATGATTGAGCTTCATTAAAGCAAGTAGCAGAAGGGTCAATTTGTGAAAGAATATTTAATGCACCTAAATAATTATTACTTGCAAGCGTTGTTTTTGCTTTTTGAATAAGTTCGGAACATCTTTGTGTTTGATATGCTTTATAAGCTTCAATAGCTTTATCTTGAATCTGATTATAACAACTTGACACTTCTTCAGGAACAGACATTAATAAACCTAAAGCTTGCTCATATTGCTGCATTTTAACATAACTATCAGATTTTTTAATAATATCCATGCATTTCGTTTCATAGTATTGAATTATTCTTTTTTTCCCCGTCGCAATAAACGTCTTAAATTCTGGGTCAGATGTCGGAATTTTTGAAATAGCATTTGTAATTGCTAATTCTTTGGTCCTTCCACTTCCTTTAAGAGGTTTGCTAACTGTGGAAAATAATAAATTATTGTCAACTTGTTTTATGAACAAACTTAACTCAGCTGTTACAATATTGATGTTTTGCATACCTCCTTCAACTATGTTGCTTTCATATATTGCAAACTTGGGGTAAATAACAAAATTACTATTATAGCCTGATGCCCCTAAACCTGATATCGTTACAATTTGAGATATTTTAGTTTGAAGTTTTGAAATTTGTGAGATGTTCAACCCATCAACATTTTCTGGCATAACAACTGAAAGTGCTATTTTCCCAATAACACTAGTCGTTTGTGCAAATGAAGAAAATGTCAAAACAAGTACGATTAATGTAAAATAGATTTTTTTCATATTTAGTTTATTTAATTGTTATATAGATTGTACTGCCTTTAACATCTTTGTGTGGTTGTAGTCCTAAACTTTTAAAGAACTTGAATAATTCTAGAGCAAATTTATTGGGACTATAATTATTACCTGTGACTTGGTTTTTTAGTGGGATTTTTACATCGTCAAATATCATTCTAAGGTCAGTTGTGCCTTGAATATGATAATTATTTTTATATGAATTTTCTTCTATCCAGATTTCTATTTGGTCAGACAATGGCAAACCGTAAGAACCAATTTCAGATGACATTTTATATTGTGATTCCACTCCAAAACTAATATCTATAATTACAGACTTTCCATTATTTACAATATCAGTAAACTTAGTTTGCATTACATTTAAGAAATCCTCAATACAATTTTCTGCTGCTTTTGAAGCTAGCTTGTTGAAATCATCTGTATAAAACTTGCCGCTTTCTCCAACTTTATTCGATAATGAATTACCCGTTGAAGCCTCATAGGCTGTTAGAATTAATTTTACGGAATTACCTGATTCTCCTTTTTCAACTATTACTTCTGCTTGAACATAAACATCTGCTCCAGACATCTGAATTATTTGGGATTTCATATCGGATTGATTATCAGAAGTAAAAAGATTATTGTCTTTAGCGGCTTTCAATTTTGCAACAAAATCAACTGTTGTAAAACCTCTGCTATCAAACCCATCTTTAATTTTAGCAATTGCAATTCTTTTATTTTCATCGTTTTCCAATACAGTCCGAAGGTCTTCTCCCTCTTTTGTGTAAGGAATAACCATAATTTTAGGTTGAACTACTATGACTTGTCCTCCACTATTAGTTGCAGAATTCTGACAAAAAACACTATTAATAAGGCTTGTTTGCAAAAGAATTATAGCCAAAATAAAATATATACTTTTCATATTCATATAAGTTTTAAAATCCGAATTTTCGGATTATGTTATGTTGTTCTAAATCTTTCCGTAAAGCAACCAAGTTAATTTTAACGTCAACTGTAATACTCTTTTTACCTCCTTTGTGTTTGGTTAAATCACTTGTCGGAATTGAGGACATTACAAAAGTCCTATATTTTTTATTTTTATAGAAATTTTCAAAGTATTCTTTGTGCTTTTCTTTTTCCTCGGTCTCATTTGTACCGATTAACGCAATTTTTTGTTCAGATTCAGGTAGCCCCCTGAAAAATATTACATTAAAAACATTTTCTTCAGCATCAATTATTGCATTTTCTTGATTTGTGCCGATTCCTATTGCTCTCATTGTAATTGTCCCTTCTTTACCTGAAACATAATTTACTTCAGCTGTCGGTATTATGTTTATACTACAACTAATAGTAAAAAATAGAAGAAACAAAATGATTGAAGAACATAATATTTTTAGTTTTTTCATAAAGTTTATTTTACGATTAATTTACAGGTCAACTTTTCTGCAGCATTAAATCTTAATAGTATTTCTTTTCCACCATCAGAAACCTTACATTCTGAAAAGTCATCGCCTGCTATTTTAACTATTTTTATTTCTCCGACTTGAGAAGGGTAAGGTTTACCATCAATCATCTCATTTTTTTCAACAATTAACTTATCCCCCTCTTTAAAACCAAACGATTTACCACCAGCAATTAAAACGGTAGCTGCTGCTTCTTTTTTAGTTGTAAGCACTCTACTTATTTTAGTTGTTAATGGGAATGTCTTAATAAAGTAGTAAGTCAAATTTGACTCTATAGATTTTAATGCTTCATTAACAGCACTTTCTGGAGATAGCATTAATGGACTAACTTCTGTTTGAAAACTTTCTGCTTCGGTTGTTTTTCCTGTTTCAACATCATTAACTTTAATTGTAAAAGCAACACTTGCCTTATATCCATTTACACTACCGTCAGTATTTTTCATTGCGTACACACTCATTTTTACAATATGTCCAATAATCATATTTTGTGCTGCTAAAGCTACATCTTGCTTAACAGTACTTTTACTATCAAGAAAAGCTTCTGATTTTTGAAATTCAAGTTCTTGTTTAACTTTATCGTAACTTGTACGGTCAACAACGGTAAATCTTTTGGTATTGGTTACAACTTGAACCACTTTTTCAGCAACAGCTTCGGAGTATTTTGAATTTACTTCTGATGTAAATTCTGCGATACCAACTACTGGTTTAGAATCTGTCTGTGAATAGCCTATGAAGCTATTCACTAAACAGATTATTAAAATAATTATCCTATTCATACTAATAATTATCAGATGATTTTAAGGTGGAAATAAGATTATTTACCACTTTCAAATTTATCTGCAATTCAGGTCCAACAAGTGCAAGAACGTCTTTAGAATAATTCAGCGATTTGGTTGCTTTTGGAGCCTTCATAGGTGAAGCACTTTTCACATCACTTGAAGCACTTTTTACAGCAGCGGAAGCATCTGAAACAGCTTTTATTTGAGTAGCAATATTTGCTGCTAGTCCAACAAGTTCTTCCAATGTTGGTTTTTTCACTGTAACATCTGTCACACCATCAACAGTTTCACCGATTGTTCTTTTGTACATTTCTGGAACAATTGTGTTGATTTCTTTAGTTGATGTCAGCATTTTAGTTGAATTTGCAGCTAACTGGTCAACACTCCCAACACCTGACTTTTTAGGTGGCTTTAATTTTTCAAACTTCGCTTTGCGTTCTTCTGCGTCTTTAGATTTCATTTCTGTTTTAAAAACTTCACGTTCTGCTTTTAGTTCTGCTTTTGTTTTTTCTTGTGCGTAAGCATTTTGGTGCATTGAAAAAACTAAGCCAAGACAAATGGCTGTACTGAAAATTATTTTTTTAAACATAATATTGAATTTAATTGCTTCATTTTCTTACTCGTAAGGCTTTTCAGAAACGCCCCGTTTTTTATTTTGTGGTATCTGGTCTCCACAATTATTATCATTTCATTTATTTTATGGTTAAGAACTGTCAAAGAATTTAAGTGGAGGTTCTCTTGTATGACGACTCATTTGTTGTTTTTTTAACTTGCCCATAACGTTTTGCGCTATATTTCCGTAGCCGATTTTTTACCGTAATTTTTTTTAAGTTTCACGAACTACAAACTTACACTTTCTTTTTAATACGAAGATGAAACTAGGCTATGGAATATAGCGTTTGTTATAAGCCGGTGTTTTGATTCTAAACTTTTTATTCTTAATTAATTGTCTTAAATTCAATTTGTCAATGATTTTTTTAGAATCATTTTTTCTGTATTAATTTTTTTTAAGTCGAATATTTTCTCAATGTATAATTTCATTCTAAACTGCATGAGAAACCCACAAAGATTCAATAAGCTAAAAAGAAACCCGTAAATTCAAAAAAACGAAGTTCCGTATTTTCTGAGTGTTTTTCAAATTGATTAATTTATCTTTGAGGAATTTTCAGTCAGAGGAGGAGTTTCTGCTTTTGCTTACGATATAATGTTAAAAAAATCAGTCTTTTTTCTTTCTGTTTACTATATTTTCTGCTGCCTAATAATTAGATTTTATCATTATTTTCTCTTGTTAGATAATTCATTCTCTGCTAACATACCTAACTTCAATTTGTCTAAATTATAAATTCATCTTTCTGAAAATATCAAATTATTTTCTTGCAATTAATTCATTTACCAAATTTTCTATGAACGATAACTTTGTCATTTTAACAAATCTTTCTCAGTATGTTTTTTACCGAAGAATGATTTTTCTGTGAACCGTAATTTTCCTGTTTTATGAAAATCTACATTCTGAAAATATTAAATTCTTTTCTTGCAATTAATTCTTGCACCAAATTTTCTATGAACGATAATTTTCTCATTTTAACAAATCTTTCTCAGTATGTTTTTTACCGAAGAATGATTTTTCTCTAAACCGTAATTTTTCTGTTTTATAAAAATCTACATTCTTTGAATTTCAATGTTCCACAATCTAGTTTCTGGGTCTGCACTGGCTTATAACGGTTGGGCTATGCGTAGTTTGGGATTTTGAAACGATTAACTTTCAATTTACCATTAATTTTATTTAATGCTATAAACTTCAATATTAGCACTTTACCCAAATTACGTATAGCCTTTGTTGGGCGGTCGTTATTCTTCTTTTAATTTCTTTATTACTGCTTCAAATATTCCATTATAAGTTCCATCTTTCTTTAACCATTTGTTTGTATCATTCGGCAGCCATTCTTCTCCTTGAAACTTTTTGGCTTGCTTCATTACGTCAAGAAGATATTGTAATCCTTTTATAACACTTGTTACAAAACCATCAAAATCATCTCCAATATTTAAAGTATATCTATCATCTGAGTTTATAAAGTCTTCTGCTGATAATGTGCCAATTTTTGTTTTAAGGTCAATCTCATTTTCAAAAATATGCAATTCATCTTTGAAGAAATACAATGCTGACAATGACAATAGTACATCATTTATATAATTATTCCACAAGACTTCATATTTACTATATTTTTCACTTTTTATTCCATTTACTCTTTCCGAAATTCTATACGATAAAATTAATTTATAAAATTGCTCATCTTCATTTTTAGTCATATCAAATATTTTGTCATAGTATATTTCGGAAAAAACTAATTTATGACGACCAACTGTTGAAATTGGAATTTGAAGATAAAAAGATAGATAAGCGACACCTAAATCAAGATTTCTTATTTTAAGATGCATTGGACTTTTACCAAAAGGATTTTTGAATTTTCGTTTATTAACAGTTGCCCATTCTCCATCTTTTTTGTCATAGAAAATCCCAACTTCATCTAAATGCTTAAATATTTTGGTTTGTATTCTGTCTCCCGAATGTAAATCTCTTGCACTAATTGCATTTTGACTATTACTTGCTACTGCAATATCCATTGAAATTCTTGAAATCTGGGTTTTATCATTAATCTTGGTTAATTTCATTAAAATCTGAACATTGTCTGGTAAATCATTTACAATTCTTGTTAATGTTTTGGCTGTTTGCCCACCATTTACAATTTGAAAATTCTTAATTTTTAATGAATTATCATCTAATATTTCAAAGTCTTCACAAACCCCATTAATTCCATTATTTAAAATCCAAAAATTTGATTTTTCACCTTTTGAATATTCTTTTTTGATTTTTGTATTTATTTCATTTTCCCCTTTATAATATCTAACATTAAGAGCAAGGATTAATTCTTTTTTGTCTTCAATTATTGGTTTTAGGGAATTTGCTAAAATAGAAGTGACGAGCGTTTCTATTTCTGTTTCTTTTCCATCAAAGTAAGTTGTCTTTTTCTTGAAATACTCATTTTCTGCAATTTTGAGTTCAACTTCATTTTTTGGAATTTCAATATCATCATACAGGTCTTCTAATTCTTGGAAATTGTAATATCTAATGTCAAAATTTATGTCCTTATCAGTGTAGTTTGTATATAGTGCTTTAATATCTGTTTTAATATTACCAATAAAATCATTATCAATGTAGTAAAAGGTGATGTAGTAATTGTTTTGAAGTAAATTTTCTTCGGTTAAAATGGGATTTATTTCTTCGTCAATTACTTTTCTAAGTTTTGGATTTGCTTTCAGTTCTTCATCATTCAATTGTAATATCCAATCAATGAATTTTTTATTTTTCTTGATTTCGTCCGTGTTCAATAACTGTTTTTTTGAATATTTAAATTGAAATACCAAAATTTCATTATTGTTCTGATTTGTGAAAATTGCATCATTCCCTAAGTCATTTGCCATATCAACAATATGGTCTTTTATGAATTGGTCAAAGTCGTTTCCGTCATATTCAAAATCAATGATTTTATTAAAACATTCTTTTATAGCAAAATGTCCAAATGCAGTCCCATCATTTTGATATTTCTGATTTAAAGTTAATTCAGATACTTGTTCTTTTATTCTGTCGTAAAATTCCATATTAATTCCTTTTATGTATCTATTTTATTGTCTACTGCGATGTTGTTTTTAATGCCGCCCAACGATGGCAATATGAAAATGTTGGGCATTTTGGAAGACCAAGTTTTCAATTTACTGCGATGTTTATTTAATGTTAATTCGTTCATATTTACCACTTTCCGCCCAATTTTTTATATTGCGTGTTGTGCCCAGTATTTCTAATTATGTCCAGTTAATACATATGTCAGAGACAATCCTTTTCTGTCAAATAATTCATTTTGCTTTTGAGCAGACACTAATAAACTATCGACTTCTCCTTCTGGTTCGTCCCACAAATTGTGATTAAACAACCTTTCAAGAGAAGCACTAATTCTTTCTATTTGTTCTTTGCTAAATTTCTTTCTATAAAGCAGTTTATCTCTTTCATCTTGTGTCATCATATTGCAAGAATTTATAATAATATCTCTTAGATATAATGACCAAGTTAAAACTGAACCCTTATGCCATATTCTTCTTGATTTCAACTGAATATTTGTCAATGAACTATTTCGCTTTTTAGGCATCCAATCTTTTAAAAATCCTTTTTCAACAAGCAAATTAGAAATGGATTTAAAATTTTCCATTTCACTATCTCTATAATCATAATCAGATTTAAAATGAGCCTTTGATGGCGCTAAATATAAAGTGTTAGGAAAAATTGTTTTTCCAAGCAAATCATCAGTTATTGGATAGTTTGCATCTCTTGAAGCTATCGCAATATGCTCTTTTAATACAGATAAATCTTTTGCTTGCGTCTTAATTGCACTAATAAGCATTTTTTTTGCTTCTGCTTTTGAATACTGTTGTTCCGAAACTAAAAAGTTAATAAAATTATCTTCTGTATGAGTTTCAGGTGGTTTAGTTTCAATAAATTTTTCCAAGAACTCTTTTTGAATTTCGGCTAATTTATCTAACAAAGTTGATGTGTAAAATGGAATTTGCTTATGCTTAGAATGTGCTTCCAAATTAGTAATCATCAATTGGTCAAAAAGTTGTTTGCTTTTCGTTATGTCAAAAGGTGCAATGTAAATTTTAACATCAATTTCCGTTTGGTTATTTAAAATTTGAGATGCAAATTTATGTTGACCATCAAATAATTTTATTTTGTTATTAATAAGTCGAGCAATTGAAGGCGCCAACTGTGGATGAGTTTTTAAATGGTCTCTTAATTTTACTAATCTTTTATATGCGATGTATCTTGGTTGAAGACCTTTTTCATCATCATTCTCTATCCATTTGTTTTTAATTCTTGCATAAAAATATTCAGCATCTAAAAGTTTGTCGAAGAAAATAGGACAAATCACTTTATCTACACCATCTTCTATTGTAATTGTTCCATTTTCTTGTTTTGCAGAAAGACTTTTATGCTCTACTTTTTTTAAATCAAAAATGTCTTGAAGTTTGATTTTATTGTTTTTTTCTTCGAATAACCTTTCAAGTTTTAAGTTGTCCCGGACGTCATAAAGTGTTTGGTCAGATTTTCTACGATTATACCCTTTCTTTACAATTCGAATATTCTCTAATGACGTTTCTCCTTTTTTTGCAAATGCTTGGATATGGTCATATTCAATTATATCATCTTCTCCGAGAACTTCACCCGAAATAAAACACTTTAAAGTTCCGTCAGTATCAACTTGTTGTTTTCTAACTTCTTCTTTCTCTTTTTCAGTTAATTGTCTCTTCATATTTTTCCTTTTTTATATTGGGCACAACGGCTCTGCTATGCGCCGTTGCCGTTGTACTTTATTATTTTTGATTTGAAAATTTCATTTCAAATTTACTAATTCTTTTCTAACCGAAGCCAGAGCTGCGGCAATGGCGTATAAGCTATTGTTAG